>Ga0209367_1004379_pt1 | contig 19443 bp, 16 predicted proteins | sample WorMetLIZISLAND2_FD_187412 | JGI IMG/M metagenome (GOLD analysis project Ga0209367, IMG submission 187412) | Marine gutless worms symbiont microbial communities from Max Planck institute for Marine Microbiology, Germany - Olavius geniculatus... ...
ACATAAAACGAATATAGCAGAAATCTAACATATCCAGATCATCAGAATAATTGCATTAGAGGTCTTATAATTCGACACGAGGAAGTTTTTTGGACAGGATAAGATTCGAATCGGACAAATTTTTTTATCTCGGAAAAAATTTATTGGCTAGTGCGCATGCGTAACCGCGAGTTGAACCGAGATCAAAATTTACGCCTGAACTAGGTTCAAATTCAGATTTGACTTTGGTTCAAAGTTGAACGACGTTGGTGCAACGCGCCCTTAGCCTTGCTTAAGCTTATAAGACTTTTGGTCAACAAATTTATTCGGCAGTTGCCTGACTTGTAAGTCTTGCAGTGTCTGGAAAATTGTCCATTTGAGCCTGGTGTGAAAGCAGTTGTAGCTGCCAGAGCAGCAGTATCAGTATCAGTTAGTCTAATTGATTTTCAGCGGTGGAGCGTTTTGCTCTCGTACAAAGACATAGGCAATAAAGCTGTTCAGTGTTGAATCAATCAGTCAAACAAATTTCTACATCGCTATGTGTCGCTAGCAAATCACATATGTTGTTGTTTTTCCGTAAAATTTTATTTTACACCATGTCCCAAAATTAACGACCTCCTCCAGATAAGTTAGTGTAAGATCGTTAATACCTGACAGATTTTCACAAAATTTGAAACAGACAATTATTCTGAATTTGTCTATGCAGTTTGAGTTTAAAGTGGCCACTTTTAGCTTCGACGGAAGGTCTTAGTCTAAGGCTGGTACGCTGTTGCTTGATTCCTTTGTCAATAACAATGTATTGAACGTAAGCTTAATGTAAACAAACTCTGGCGTCACAATGACATTACACTGAGCACAGACGGTAAAGCGCGTACGTCATGACGGGTGTGACCACACGTAATATGTTACGATAGTGCAATGTACGATACTTCGTCAAAATCCGTGAACTACAAACTGAATTAGGCGTGTTTGCAGAAGGGGGGGGCGCTAACTTTGGGACATGCACGGTGTATATTTTGATACGTTTTTCTTTAGTCTATCAACACTGTTTGTTGGCCTGGCAAGTGGCTGCAATAGTTTGAATGTTTTAGCTGGGGACTTGGTCCAACCCGGAGTAAATGTAATTGTCCCCAACATGCACACACGTTCTTAGGATATGACATGAGGTGTACGTGTACAGTGTGTACGTGTGTAGTATGTCTGACTGCGGGTTTAGTTACGATGAAGACGTGGTAGTGATGCTGGCGCGTCTGGAGACCCTGCTCTACTTCGACACGACGGACTCCGCCGCTGCTAAGATGCGTCGTCTCGGCTTCATGACGCTACCCAAGCTTGCTGTACTTGCTCAGAACGTGAGTTTACTGTTGCAGTGCAGGCTAGGTCGTTTGTATAGTCGCAGTATTAACTAGAAGGGCAGTCAGTGACTGCAAACGTACTTCAGCTGCTGTCACCTGGTGGAAATTTCAACCAGAGCCGCTTGTAACTTTATATGTAACTTGAACTTTATATGTAAACAGACAAATAGATAAGTAAGTAAACTCTGACAATCACTTAGCCTTCTTCATGAGTAAACTGCATGGACTGTCTGCTAATTGAGTTACAGAACACTGGTCAGTGCTGTCGTTACTCGGTTTAGCTGAGGTTCTGCTGTGTCAAAAGTGAACTAATTGAGGGGAGGGAATGGCTGACTGATTAGGCCTGTCTGGGTGAAGTAACGTTTTTGTCATACAGTATCTCTGAAGAATTACAGTACGTCTGAAGATGAGACTTCCCATGTAGGCAGACGGCCGCTCAGTGGGTAAAAAGGAAGCTGATGGGCAGACAGTTGCAATTTTTCGACGGACACACTACAGATTTTTACACGCGAAAGCAGCTACTGCTTTAGCGCATCTTAGCCATCGCAATTCTGTTCGTCCGTTTTTCTGTCCGTCTGTCACACGGGTGGATCAGTCAAAAATGGTGCAAGCTATGATCACCAGATTTCCACCATTGGCTTCCGGGAAGACTCTAGTTTCAGGAACAGTAAAGCTTTTCCATAAATTCGAAAGGGGTCACCCTGAACGAGGGCAATGAATGAGAGGGGGGAGGGAAAATTTGCGATATCCAGCCGATATGGCATTGGCTGAGCGAGACACGTCACGGTGAGTACGAGTAAAACAGTATAGACACTATAGCCGCTGGTCGTCTGGCGTCTTCTGGCGACTGAGACTTCGTTTTACTGGGCTTTTAAACATGCACCGAAGCTGTTGCGCGTTCTCGTTTGCGTTAGCTGGGCTTTTCTTGTTAGCTAATAAGTCGCTGTATCTCAATAATGGTGCGAGATAGGGTCTAGGTTACTATTAATCACTAATAGGAAGTCGTACACTGGCTCTCGATCGCCACCGAATTCAATGACCTTGGATGATTTTCAACGCCAAAATAGGGGTTTTTTATGTTTTTTTGGCGATTTTGGGCTGTGAGACACATTTCGAGGGCGAATTGCGCCGAAATCAATTGAAAGAGACATGGAGAAGCTGCATATGAAATTTTCAGCATTGAACGTAGATTTCGAAGGTCCAAGTCTCGATTTTCTAGGTTCAAGGAAACCTGCGCACGAGGGCATCAAAGAGCGGTACCCCGTAAAAGTCGTTATTTTACCGTTGTAGACCAGTCTTTCGTGAAAACGTTTGCAGATAGGCATTGGCATGCTGCCTATCACAACAAGCACTAGTGACGAGCTTTTCAGTCGTATCAACATCAATGACTTTGAAAGACCCTAAACTTCTAAAATAAGGGGTTTTTGTTGATTTTTTTCTCGTGAGCATTAGCTCAAATTTCTTGTTATGTTAACTGTAATTTGCTGCCTTGTTTGTCTTCTATTGGCCTGTGACTGAGTCAAATAAATGATTAGTTGAATTTCCGACATACTTCCAACAGACAACTGAATTTCCGACAGGGTGCTCACAATTTTAATTTTTTTTCCACATTTCCTCAAAATGAGGGGTTTTCTGCCTAAATTTAGCACTTTGGACGGAAATTTTTGGACAGGAAGAAGATTTTGTCTTTCTGCCCCCCTCCTTGGCACAACGCCACTTTGGGTAGATAGAGTATAATAATGGTATGAAAATATGACAAATGATTTACACTGAAAAAATGGCAGGTAAACCGGTGAGACTGCTGATGTTGATACCCATTTTTGCCTTTGACTGTCTTGATGACCCAAGTGACGAAGGAACTGTTTTTACAGCTAAATAAAAATTGTCCTTTTTTCTTTAAAGAAGAGTGTTATGAAATTCGAATCAAATGGCTATGGATTTGAAATGTTGTTTTTGAGAAAAGATGTGAAATGTTTGACATGTTGATCAGTATATCATGTGACCAGGCGTGCCTCTGTGTGTAGAGCTCTGTGATTGGTTCTTCTGACATTCTGCTGACGCCGACGTCGTCGTTCGCAGTGGAAACTGATGATGATATCCCAGTGACTTCTTCAGCCATCACCACCAGACCGTGCATTGGGGCTAAACGTCCTGTTTGTGAATGTGAGTTGATTGTCTGTTGTTCACCAGATGTGTGGCCTCCACAATACCCGAGCCACGACGATTGCAGTCTTATGTGTTCTTCCTCTTAATCTGCTTCCCTTAGCTCTGCAGTGCCATATAAGGATATGTATTTGGAAGGTGCCAGTTGTTCATTTTGACGACATGGTCGAAGTAGGCCTACATTCAGTCTTCTTTTCTGCATTTTTTCTATAATATTTTTGCGATACCAATGTGTGCTGTTATGTTTTCATTTTTTTGATGTGATCCCTTCTCGAGACGTTCATAATCCACCATAGACAGCCCATTTAAAAAAAATTATATGAGGTTTATATGCACTGAAGACTATATGCGCATAGACCTAGATCTGTGAGCTCATTTCCTTTGCAAAACGTTGAGTAGACGAATTAAGTTACAATGCAACCCAACGGGGCCTGATGTCAGCAGGCAGCGCTATAACCAACTTGGTCTGTATTCCAGCAGTCCTGGTTACAGGCCAGATTGTGAAGGCAGTGCATGTTCAACCGTGCCGGGTGAAAAGTAACTTTGCGATTCCATATGACTGGTGGCTCTGAGATGAATTTTCGTGAAGAGATATAAACAGTTAAGCACCGCTAACCTTTTACTAAAGTGCGGCTAGATCCTTATGATGATGTTTGCAGTTGTGGTGTACGGGTGCTGATTGTGTTAGCCGAGGCTGCCGCTGCTTTGCTGAAGATGGGTAAAGGCAAGGGCAAGCAACCTGCCAAGCGTCTGAAGCGCACGCCCTCTAGCGAGCTGGTGACTTGTGCTCCTCTGTCACAGGTTTCTAATACAAGTTCACTTTTGTTTGACTAGACGCACAGAAATTATGCTTAGTTTAAAGTGGTATCCTACTAAACATTTGTATTGCCCCGCATGTGGTGTTACCTGTGGGCATTTATATTTCGTGACATTTTGTATACCGTCTGTGTACTGTGGTCCACTTAGTTTCGTACCTTGAGCGGAATGGGAAATGAATAGGCCTACGTGTAGTAGGTCAAAGGTGAAAGCCAAGTGTGGCTAATTATTGGGGTAGTGGTATGTCTGTTGGCTGCATCGAGGGTCCAGTTGTTCGCTGACGCGTTCAATGGATGGCTGCATGTGCTGCGGTAACATGCCAATCAGTTGCCAGTTCTGAGATTGTAAAAGCACTTTTGGCCACGAGTTTGACTCATAGCAGCGCTATAGCAAGCGCCGGACTCTTCGTTTTTCGGGACAAATGGCCATATAATGTACATTGTGTACCATAGATGTAAAAAAACGTTTTATAAGCATAGGTTTTTTTTTGTATTCTTGACACGTTTTTAACGTGTTTCAAAACCTTTTATTTAAAAAAGTGCATTAAGAAATTCCATCAAAAACTTTGGGAAGCACTTTTGGAAATACAGAAACGAATTAATAGGTCATAGTTCAGTTAGTTGGTTCAAATATACGTAATAAATAAAATGTCTTTTTGTCTGGTATTGTTGGTTACTCTAGTGCTATGCTATGGTTTTATGACCAGACAGTTAAATTGAAATTAAACAAAGTTCTCTATATTTAGGCTGCGTTCACATAGACACGAGTATGATGAGTACGTGTAGGCCCTACGTGTCTGGGTTTTCGTTTATGGCCCGCAAAAGCTTCACTCATACGAGTGGAACGTTCACGGTCACTTGTACAAGCACATAACTCAACGCATGTCGGCCATATTGAAAATTCGCAGTGAAATCGAATCGAGGAAATGTTTTGCCATTAAAACAACAATATTCCACTACAAACTGCGCATCTCTAACAATGAACAATTTTACGATGACGTCAGTTCTGACATCAAATATGGCTTTTATAAATTATATTAATGCTATTTATGAGTAGTTTACATTTTACGAGTTGGATAAAAACACAACCTGCACAGAAACTACTCGTACGAGTGAAATATAAAGGTAACCTTTATATTTATAGGCCGAAACTCGTATACGGGAACTCGTGTTTATTTAAACGCAGCCTCAGGTTGGGAGAGGTGGAGGGCAAAGCGGGAGCGCACGTATTTTATAGGGTGTTAACACGATCCAGCAAACGTCTAGCAAACTTCCAGCAAATGTATTCGAAATACACGTGAATTGCTGGACGTTTGCTGGATCGTGTAAACACCCCATAAGGCCCAAGGACTAAACGCTGTGGTCAGGGTTGGCGACCGTGCAACACAGAAGGCGCGAGAGGGGTATGACAGACAGACAGACAAACTTATCTTACATGTGCTGTTTGTACAGAGTCAGGTAGCATATGCAATGCTGTACACGGTTCGCCTGTTGACCGAGCGAGCTGTGAAAGGGAATCCCGGTGATGTCAACGACAGGCTGCTGATTGGTTTCTGCTTGCAAGCGCTGGAGCACTCGCGTTATCGTTTTTATGCCACTGAAACCGATGCTGCTGCTGCTGCTGCTGCTGATGATGATGATGATGATGGAGCCCGTGGTGTTATAACGGATCGTGAGCAGGCCTGGTTGCTGAGCCTGGAGACGTGTGTCGTCGACTACGTGTCCAACTGCGACGGCGACACCGTCCAAGACGCTGTGGTCCTGTACATCAACATGCTGTCCTCAGCAGTCGCCAGCCAGTTTTACGCCGCCGAGTACCCACTCGTGTTGCTGGAGTTGCTGTGCCGTCTAATCGCCAAGACGGACCGACTGAAGGCGGCCTGCGGTCGTCAGCTGGTGCACGTCTGTGCTGATGTCCTGCTCAATCTGAGATCCCTCATCGACAATCTTACACGAGGTTTGTTATTACCTACTTACTTATTTTAACCGAATCATGTCGGCTGATCTGTCAGACCGTTGAGACCAGCGCAAGGCCGGAGTTATTTAGCCCATATACTTTCCGGCCTGTGACGTTTTTATCTGAGTATTTTTCGCGGCTCAGCCCTGTTCCCATCACCTCATCCAGCTTGTTTTTATGCCGTTACACGCGTTGGGTTTTCGTTGCATTAATATCTTTATAATCAAGAGTTCCGCAGCTCAATTTATGATCGAACAAAGTGAGCTGTGGAACTCTTGATTATGAAGATCGAACAGACAGATATCGCACATGAACGATAGAATTGAACTGCTAGTTATTCAGTTAAAATGCTACTTAAATTAATTAATCAATTAATTTAGTTTAGTTAATCATAGTACAATGCTTACTACTTAATTATTTAAAAATGGTGATTTCGTTGTGTGGCTTTTTGTCAGTTCGACTGAGCCCACTTTGTTGGTTACTCAGCATGACCTTTTTTGATTGAGGTGATTCATTCTCTAGGCTGGGCACATCTACAGGCCACCCAGGTCGTCAGATCAGCTGTGAGAGACTTTCGGCTTGTATCTAGCTTATACCTGGAATAATATCACAAAACCATAGTGTATCCACTCCACAGAGTCTTAGCTCAACCGATGTGCAGACGTTCTGTCTTGCGCAGTTGGAAAATGTGCATTTGTATCAGGCTTTGGTGCCAACTTGTGGAACGAGCTTCCATCAAGCAGTTATACCTTTGCGTCGTCTCTCTCGGTCTGCAGGCTCCGTCTCAAGACCTTTCTTGTTCGTCAATCGTCGGTTATTTGTAGTGACTATAGTGGCAGAGGCGTCGCCAGCGCAATAAACGAGCCAAGTCATTACGAGGTCAGAAAATTTTCAAGCCAGGTCAGGACACTCGGAGTCCCAGACGCTTGACCGACTTACATTGCACCTGGTTGGGAATGATCCCTCTTTCTTTCCCTTCCCCTTTCTTTTTCTCTTGTCTTTCCTTTCACTTCCCTTCTTTTTCCTTTCCAGTCTTCTCTGTATCTTTTCCTCCCCCTTTTCCTCCAATTTGAATCCAGCAAGGGAGTTTAGAGGAGCGCTGTAAGCTCCCCAATGGGGTCTGGAGCGAAGCCCCAGCCGCCAGCGATTTTGGACATTTTGAACGTGAAAAACGCATTTTAAGCCAAGCGTCAGCTATTACCAAAGCAAAGCAATGGACGGACGGAGCCCGGGCGATGTGGATCTTCCAGCCAAGTCAATTGACCTGGCGCGCCTTGGTGTAGCGCCGGCACTGACTATTATAGCAGTGCTTGTTGTGGTGTTGTACTCAGGTTCGGTGTCATGGAAACAGATTGAGTTTGTTGTGAAGAAACTTCATGGTGTCAGCGAGACGTTTTTCTCACTGGTCAGCAGTGAATCCGCTGATGACGTCGACCTGCTGCTCAAGGTTTTTATTCATGTCTTCTGTGTAGGCTTATATCGAATACGATGTTCTTACAGATTGTGGCATAGGCGAGGTCTATTGTTCCGTACAGCAAAACGCATGCTCTTTATTTTTGGCAAGAAATGCGCACACTTTATTTTTGTCTTGAAGTCGTAGGCCTAAACGTGCGGAATAACTATGGATTAAGCCTAGTTTTTCAGTTGTTTGTCCAGTAAGCAGTATATGGTAGGTTCATCGTATTACAACCTTTATTTACTGTGAGGTTGTCTTGGTGGGTTTGATCCTAGGCCTACCGCTAAACTTAATTTAGAGTTAACCTAAACCTAATGCTAAAGTAACTGGAAACAAAATTGAAAATAAAACAATAATGTGATTTAATAAGCAGAATATTTACAGCGTGCGAATTATCATGTAAGTGCAATGCCAATAAACAAAACTAGATCAGAAATAGGCCTACAAATAGACAGTCAAACAATCAAGCAGTCGCAGCTGCTAGTAGAAATATCTCAATCAAATCATCAGACTGTTCAGTTTCACCGTTTAAACATGTGATGTCTTTGTTATCACATCGACCTGTCTAAGGTAAGTGCAGATATATCGCCACCATACTCGAACAAACAGCGAAAAAGCTCGCTATCTGAAGCGAAAATAAATCGTCGACCTGTACTCACACAAACGACATACACACCCCGGCCGACGAGCTGAATAAAAACCAACGCGGCTTGACATTTACTAATTTGGTCACAATGAACCACCCGTATGGTGGCGAGTCGAATGGTCACGTGAACGATAACGTCACGTGACCCAAAAGATCGAAATCGTGACCCCGAAATCTTTGAGGCTTTATGTCTCTCTAACCGTGCAAGAGAGGTATGGTTATGATTGACCACCTATAGGAAACCACATTTTTGCTGTCCAACGGTCATTTGACCGATGACGTCAAATTATCCCAAATGCTCAAGGTCATAATCCCTAAATCTTTGAGGTTTTATATCTCCATAGACTAACCGTGAAAATGTACACATGTCGGTAAAATTGTATAATCCCAAAAAGTCAAAGTCACAACCGAGAAGTCGTTAGTTTTCCATCTGTGGAAGTTAGGCATTATAGTTGGTTATAGTTGGTGGCGTAGCATAGTGGTTAGAACGTCGGTCCTGGCCGGCGAACTTTCCCTATCCTGCGCTAGACTGATGGATGGCCGTGTGACCACTTTGTGGGTAAAGCGTCCGCTATCAGTCAACCAACAAGGCCAACTCAGCCTGTCATCCCTCCCGGGTCTGTTAAATGAGTAGTAACCCATTATATGGGTTACGGAAGGTGGGGAGCTTAGTACAGCTGACTGGGGCTGCCTAGCCGGCCGCTGCGCTAGCCTGTGTCTGCAGGCTGCCCGCGGTGGCTGGGCGGCCGGCGGCTCTGGTCAGTGACGAAAGCGCATTAGAGGCGAGTATACGCGACGATGCGCTATATAAATTGACGATCTTTACCTTTACCTTTTACCTTTATAGGCTTACTGACCATCTAGTAAATCACTTATTGCTAGCCTAACTGCATGCTTCTTGCCTGATCGTGTTAATTCTTTAGTTATAATAATACTATATAGTAATAATAGCGAAAGATGACTATAAAATTGCCGCTGTACAATTTGAAATTAAACTTTTTTATCTTTATCACTGCGGTCTACCGAGCTACGTAATGACTGTTTGATAGTCAGTGTGACTAGCCAGCTGGCTGTCTATTGCTGTGTGCACTACAGATTCTGAACAAGCTGCGTGCAGAATGTTCGAGACGGCATGATCATATGGAGTCATCGGTGTTGCGGATGATTACCGAAGACCTGCGTAGTCATACGCCCAAGTTTGATGACTGCCTGCCAGTCACGGAGGCAGTGCTGCAGTTTGCTGTCTGTACGCTCTGCCGGTGCGAGCACGGTGCCGCCGAGCCATGTTCCAGGTGCTGGGACGGTCGGCAGCGGATAGGGCGGACGGAGCGTGAGTTTATCTTCGATCTGGCGAAGAAACTCGGCGTCTCCAGTCTGCGTATCTTCTCCGGCAACTGGCAGAGTTTCCTAAGCTGTCACGAGCTGCAGCAGCTGATCGTGAGCGTCGCAGCGCCGCCAGAAGCTAACATTCTGGCTCCGGAGCTAATTAGAATCATCGACGAGTTCTACGAGTCACGTTTCGACCATGATGAAGACTCGTGTCTGCTGCTGACCAAGTATTTCCAGCCGGGTGACGCGCAGTACGCAAATATAGTATCGATGATCGTGAAGAACGCAGATCATTACGAGGCCGAGGCTCTGTTTCAGCTGGCACAGCTGCAGGCGTCAAATCGACTCACAGCAGATGTCATGAATGACCAGGTCTTCGCCATCGTCAGCACAGCGGTCGGGAAACTCGGCCACGAACCACCGTCGCAGAAGATTCTGGACTACGTCGACTGTGCGTTCTTAATGTGCACATCAGGTCACGAAGTCAACGTCACGAAGTTTGTGAGTCTGCTGTGCAAGCAGGCGCCGGAGCGCGCACATCTGAGCGGCGTCATTCTACGCGTTCTGCAGCGTGTCGGGGCGTCCCATGCGTCGCTGATGCAATCGTCCGCTTCAGAGCTCGGCAAGGCGCTGATTGCCAGCTACCGTCGACACTTTGAAGCTCACCTCTCGGAGTGCGGCGGCAGAGCTTCGTACGCCGCAACTACGGCGTTGGTTGCACACATGCGGCACGCTCAGTCCGAGTGTGCAGAGAACGTTAAGGACGGCCAGGCCTTGTTCCAGTCGGAGATCGTCGACTACGTTCGACTTCGTTATCACAGCAGGAAGAAGCTCATGGAACTCTTGGCGGTCAGCTTTCCACCACCTGCTGCAAAGAAGTTCGGCTCAGACTAGCTCAACGATCAGACTCTGTGAGCTTAGTGCCAGCATATCACTGTTGAAGGGTGACCAGCCATTTCAATGGGAGGCTCCAAAATTTGACCCCTCGTATTTCCCAAACCCCTTAATTTTTCCACACCAAAATTTGCACAGATGATTACGTCCGGCATATCTCCCGATGTGCAAAAGTTGGTGAAATTCTGTTTATGGTAGGCTTCCCCACGAATAGGTGAAATATAACGCTTGCGTGACTTTTTGTGCCTTTCCTTCCCTTTTTACGCACGAAACAATTCTGTCCGTCCGTCCGTCTGTCAGTCCGTCTGTCCGTCACACGGGTACATCAGTCAAAAGCGGTGCAAGCTAGAATCACTAAATCTTCACCGTCGGCTGCCAGGAAGACTCTGGTTTCAGAAACCGTAATTTTTTTCCGTAAATTCGATGGGGGTCACCCCGAACGAGGGCGCTAAATGAGAGGGGGTTGGCAAAATTTGCGATTTTTGGCCAATAAGTTGCTGTATCTCAGTAACGGACCGAGATAGGGCCTAGGTTAGTATTAATCACTAATAGGAAGTCGTACACTGGCTCTCGATTGGCGCCGAATTCAATGACCTTGAATGACCTTGAACGCCAAAATAGGGGGTTTTATGGTTTTTGGCAATTTCGGGCTGCAACACAAGTCTATATCATTCACAAGGTGGCGCCACAGAACTATCGTTATGTGATCTAGATAAGAGAATTTGATATTTGTATATTAACTTAGCGTGAACACCCTAATTTTCAGCTGAACTACTGAACTGGAACTGCTATAGGCTTTTGCGCGTTTTGTGAGCATTAGCTCAAATTTCTTGTTTTTATCAGTTGACAGTCAACACTGATGAACGTGTATGAGCTCTTGTATTGCTGATAATTATTTGACAGCGGCATCGTCGATTACACAAGTAGGGAGTAAGGAAGTTTCAATTTTGTGACAGACAGTACCAGCTTTGTGAGAAGTTTATTGTGGCTGCTCAAAATTCTAAGTTTGCTCTTAAGTTTCCCCAAAACGGGTTTTCTCCAGTCCCAAATTTTGCATTTGTGGACGAAGATCTATCGACAGTACGAAAATTTTCTGACAGTGCAATGGGGCCGTGCAACGACAACACTGTTCTTTGATATGAAGTCATGGCCACCTGCACTTCTTTTTATGGGATTGCTGTAAAATAACATATTTAATAGACAATATTATATACACTGTGTCTCAATAAAAAATGTGCCACTTTATTAAAGTCTCAGTCAGTAGTTTGCTGTTAAACGTCACTCACAACAGTTTCAGGATGACTGACTGACCTTTTTATTGACATGCAACAAACGTGCATCAACACATCAGAGAAATACACCAATACACGACAACGTCGACAAGCCTGTTTGTAGACTTGTAGACAAAGTTTTCTGACGGCTAGGAGAAAAAATCCCCGACTTTTCCGGACTTTTCCAGAGGCATAAACGTACGTTTCCACAGGTTATCCCAACAAGAAGTAAGTGTAATACTGGTAATCTAGGGGAGCACTGTAAGTTCCCTCAGTGGGGTCTGGGGTAAAGCCGCAGCTGAAGACATTTTTGCATCAAAGAAACCGCATCTGGAGACACTATGCGCTCTGCTCTCCAGTATGAATTCATTATTGTAAACGGCCAAGCTTCGACTTCTGAGTTTCACAAGGTAGTGTAAAAAACAGTTATAAAAAGAGGTGGGCTAAATTGTGGTCATATACGTCAAGTTTCTTCTTGATGTTGCCTGCCAAAAATTGTAAAAATCGGCCAATGTTTCATGGAGTTATTCCAATAATTAAACTGTTTCCTGGTCAAAACAGACAACAGGCTTCAGCGGAACAAGCAATAGGCCTAACTTGTAGCAGTATTTTGAGTTAGCGAGAGCCATAGCGGGGCCCGGGGAAACATTCTCACGGGGCCCCCAAACATTTTCACGGGGCTCCTCTAGGAAGAACTTTTTTGATTTTTTTTCAAAATTATTTCCGGCCAACGGCAGGGCCCCCAAACGTCGCGGGGCCCGGGGTAGCTTACCCTTCCCCCTACCCCACACTCTCGAAGGGCCTGGGAACAAGCAATGACTTGCAGCAGTTAGAAAATGTTGATGGGACAGGAAGTTGCAATTTTCCGACAGAAACTACACATCTCTGACAGAATTTCTACAGACAATTGCAATTTTCAGACGGAGAAAATTACGGGTGCTCAACATTTTAACTTTGCCCTTAAATTTCCCCAAAATGGGGTTTTCAACCTCAACTTTCATATTTTCAACTAAAAAGTTCCGACAACAAAAAGACTTTTAAACAATTTTCTGACAGCCAATAATTTATAGTGGGTAACTGCCCCCTTGCTTCCCCTGACGCCCTACATTGCCAGGACGCCACTGATAACTTGTAGTCTTTAGCTTAAGGGCGTAGATTGCAAAGTGAAAAATAAAGCGAAAGTTTTGATCTACACCCTTAACAAAACTCCCCCCTATTTTTCACTGGCGGCACCAGGTATAGGGATAGTAGCCAATAATTATGGGTGCTCGACATTTTGATTTTGCTCTTAAATTTCTCCACTACCGGCGTTCTCAACCCCAAATGTTGCACTTTTGGACGAAAATTTGCCGACAAGAAAAAGATTTTATGATAATTTACTGGCGGCCAGAAAATTATCCTGCGCATTGCCCCCTTACCTTCCCTCTGCTACGACGCCACTGATAACTTGTAGTCTTCAAGTTCTATCACTTCAAGTTCTATCACACAATTAGGCTAAACTATGAGCAACTGCACACACAGCCGTATAGATTTAAGCAAATTTAAAATATTGTATACAACCGTAAAAGTTAATATCCTTAATAAAAGCAATGATGTAGTGAGGGTCATCATTTTTACGCTCGATAGCAGAATGCCTCGCGCGTCTTAGCCATATCGTCTGTCTGTCTGTCTGTACGTCCATCACACTCGTGATCTGTATCAAAACGGTGCAAGCTAGAATCACGAAATCTTCACCGCGGACAGTCTCAAGGTCTCTAGTTTTTCGTGACAAAATCTCGTGCCCCTGGGTGAGGGGGTTCCCCTCGAACGAAGGCGTCAAGTACCCCCTAAAAAGACGTTATTTTGCCGCTATTGGCTCGTATAGAGTGAAAACGGTTGCAGATAAATACAGACTTGCTGCCTATCATAACAAGCACTGGTGACAGGCTTTTTAAATTTGCAAACATCGATGACCTTGAACGACCATGAACCCCCCAAAGGGGTTTTTAGTGAATTTTTTGCAATTTTTAAATGCAGCGCACATTTCAACACTGAATTGCGACGAAATGGCTGGAGATAGACCAAAACAACCTGCTCATAAAATTTTCAGCATTAAACGTAAATTTTAGCAGTCGAAGTCCCGACCCCCTAGGAAAGGAGGCCGAGGCAGGCGGGCGTCAAACACTGCTACCCCCCAAAAAAGTGATTTTACCGCAATTAGGCCTATCTTGTGTAGCGTGAAAACAGTTCCAGATAAGCACAGACATGCTGCTTATCATAACAAGCAATGGTGACAAACTTTTTGTTGGTGTCAACGTCAATGACCTGGGATGACCTTGAACCCCCAAAATAGGGGTTTTAGTGCATTTTTGTGATTTCCAGCTGCAACGCAGATTTTAAGAATGAATTGCGCCGAAATTGCTAGAGATGGACCTGGACATCCTGCATATGACATTTTTAGCATAGAACGTACATTTTAATGAATCGAAGTATCTCTTAAATTCACGGAGTCTTCCGTACGGAGGCCTCGAATTCAAGTACTCTTTCAAGATGCATTAATCTTGTTGCTGTAGACCTACACTGATTGCCAAAGTGGCAGGATCGCTGCTATCGCGCGTCACGTGAGCTTTGCTCAAATTATTGTTAAACACGTCTTGGCGTATGTCAACTCCGTAAAACAAGACAGTTACACAGGAACTGTATACACACTACACAGCTGTATACAGCTGATCACAGCACTAATACAATGATACACAGGCCAGTGTTATTAGAATAATTTCATTTAATGCATGTTCGCAAGTGTTTATACGTCATACCGGACCACTGCTTACAATAATGAAAGAAATTTGAGCTAATGCTCACAATACGTGCAAAAGCCTATAGCAGTTCCAGTTCAGTAGTTTAGCTGAAAATTGGGGTGTTCATGCTAAGTTAATATACAAATACCAAATTCTCTATCTGGATCGCATAACGATAGTAGCGTGGCGCCACCTTCTGAATGATATAGACTTGTGTTGCAGCCAGAAATCACCAAACAATCCATAAAACCCCCTATTTTGGCGTTCAAGGTCAATGAATTCGGCGCCAATCGAGAGCCAGTGTACAACTTCCTATAAGTGATTAATAGTAACCTAAGCCCTATCTCGAACAGTTACTGAAATACAATGACTTATTGGCCCAAAATCGCAAATTTTGCCCACCCCCTCTCATTTAGCGCTGTCGTTCAGGGTGACCCACTTCGAATTTATGGAAAAGCTTTACGGCTCCTGAAACTAGAGTCTAAGTGTCTTCCAGGCAGCCGATGGTGAAAATTTGGTGATCCTAGCTTGCACCGTTTTTGACTGATCCACCCGTGTGACGGACAGACAGACAGATAGAATTGCGATGGCTAAGATGCGCTGAAAGCAGTAGCTGCTTCCGTGCGTAAAAACTGCACAAAACTGCATGTGTTGCCGCACCAGGTCAAAGTCTACCAGTTCATATCAGTTGCCTGTTAGTAACAACTACAATGTTACATTCTACACAAGTCTTAGTACACTAGCTTACTCACAGAGGGATTGTGTAAGCTCTGTTTGTTACTCAGATTAGATTAGAATCAAGTACTCCACAGTCATTCGAGACATGAAAGGTAAAAGGCAATTTGCTCACTTGCACAGTCAATAAAACATCACTCAGAGTTTTTTTGTTAGTAGTTCTAATGGAAAACATATAAGCAAATACCAGCTTTAAAACATTTCTTGGAAGGTAGCGCAAATGCTGTGAGGCTGACATAGAATAATGAAAAAGGGCGGCCATTCGCCCAGTCCACCCATGCGTGGATGCACCACTGCATACATATGAGCTAGCTGATCTAACACTATCAGACTGCACTCTCAGTTGTGCCTAAAAGTTATTTACATCAACAACATTCTACATAAACCAGTAGGCAAGCTGGCTAAACACAGTGCAACAACCAGTGAGTGACTGCAACACAGCAGCTGATAGAACTTTGTCTTCACTGAATGCACTGTACTGTGAGCTAGCTGACATAGAGTACTGAAACAGCACAACACAATCTGTTATACACAGAATCTCTACAACAACTCTTCAGCCAACAGTAGCATCTATGTCCAACAAGCAGTTGTCCACAGATTGTTTGTTCTCTGTCTCAATCTTGCTTGGCGAAGATATGGACATATCCCAGTTTAACAGAACATACGTTGAAGTGGCTTACGACATTACATTTGTGTTTGTAATATTTACCACAAGAACCACAAAACTGTCTATAATCCAAGTGTTTCAACTGATGACGTTTCATGTGGCTTGCAGTAATGAAACTCTTTGAACATTCACTGCAAACATATGGTTTCACACCTTCATGACAAAGTAAATGATACTTAAGATCACCTTTCCGGCTGCATTTCTTCTGACAAGTGTGACATGTGAACCAAGTACCTTCATCATGTGACTTCAGCAGATGTGCCTTCAGTTGGTAGTGACTCTTAAAACAGTCTGAACAGTGTCTACATGAGTATGGCTTTCCACCAGTGTGAGTGTAAATATGACGCTTCAGATCACGGCTCTCCTTAAACATCTTCCCACAGTAACGACAGTCATAAGGTCTTCTGTTACTGTGGACTTGATGTTTATGTGACTGCAAGTGACCCAACTGGCTGAAACTTTTGTCACACAATGAACACTTGTACGGTTTGTCTCCTGTGTGGACTCTCATGCGAGTGGTTAGATGTCCAGACCGACTAAATGCCTTGTTACACTCAGGACATTTATGTGGTTCCTCTCCACTGTGAATTCTGCTGTGTTGAACAAGGTGAGCTGACACTCTAAATCGCTTGCTACAAACAGTACATTCAAACGGTTTCTCTCCAGAATGAATTCGTCTGTGTAGTGTTAATGCTTGTTTGCTTCCAAAACACTTTCCACATTCAGTGCACTTGTATTTACTGCTGTGGACATTCACATGTAGCTTCAACTAATGCTGAGCAACAAAACGTTTCTCACACTGAGTACATGAGTACAACTTGTCCACATTATTTATTTGTTTGTGTCTTTTCAAACTTCCTTTCTTTGTAAACCGTTTGTTACACACTGTACACAAATATGGCCTTGGCTTGTCATCATGTGGATGCTCAGTGATATCGTTACTATCAGCTTCAATCTTCACCTCAAATGTCATTCCTGTATACAAAAAAACTTGTACACATTCAAACCAAACATCAAGTCATATCAGCAGTGGATATGCTAGTTAAATAAATTCACAAGGCACTGGCTTTAACACTAAGGTCAAGTTGTTAGGCAACCAAAAATAATTCTGCTTCTGATTGCCATCCTTTTGTTAAAAAACCTTGTCCTACAATTTTTTGTCCTGAAAAATTGTGCAGTTTTTAGCTTGCACTCATTTTAGGTCGTAATTTTTGGTTCTTGGATATGGTTTTCGAAGTCAGACTAATTAACGGTGACATTTATATTCACCCCCGGTTGACCCCAGTTGACATGGCAACAAAATTTTGGACAAAATTGGCTATAACTCGGCTTGCGTAAGAGATTTTTGCAAGATTTTTGCGCCTATAGGGGGTTTTCAAGGATGGGCCATCAAATGCAGCCAACTGCATTTTTCTCCGACCAACCCCCGTTGCCATGGCAACAAAATTCAAGACAAAATTGGCTATATCTCAGCTTGCAAGATTTTTGCACCTATAGGGGAGTTTTCAGGGATGGGCCATCAAATGCCGCCATTTGCTGATGATATCACGTCCATGATTTCCAACTGTCAGGTGGTTTGTGATAGTAATGCCGAGAATCTTAATGGAAGTTACACGGCGAATGTCCTGTATAGGTGCAGGAGGCATATCGTCGGTAGACTTAAGCATACGCATACTGTCTGTGAATATTATTTCAGACGACTTTGGCCTGTTGAGTCTCAGGTTGTTTCGCTCTGCCCACCGATCAACATGATCTAGCTCAGTCAGCATATTTAAATATCACATTACCAACTGTAACAGTGGTAAGATCAGCAGCATTGACAACGTAGGACGCAGGGCGTACAACTGAACCCTGAATTATACTAGCTGAAATGTCAAGCAGTTCGGAGACGATACCATTGAGCCTTGTACTGTGACTACGATGACTGAAAAAGTCGATGAAAACGAAGAAGAAGATGCAGGCAGTCACCCATCGCAGTACTAACCGGGCCCGGCGTAGAGTAACTTCGTTTCATCCAAAACGCGTTACAAACTACGCCACACCACCAACCAATTATAAAGTTGAGCCAATTATAAACTTCATCAGGTAGATTCATAGAAGCCATTTATGGAGGAGTGTAGAATGTCAAACTGAATCAAAAGCTTTGGTGAAATCTAGAGCAATGACCACCATGTACGGGTTGTACGAAAGCAGTTCGGTGACAGATTGTAGCAGAGAGACGACAGCTGCAGTCGTAGATCCAGTTGGGTGGAACGCGTATTGATCAGTGTAACTCAACTGGGCGGGCGGTTCAAGAAGCGCTGGGTATGTAAACTTTTGGACTATAATGCGCTCGAGCGTGCTGCTCATCACAGACGTGACAGCGATCGGTCAGAGGTCAGCATGCTCCTGCGGCATTTCCAAAGTAGTGAGAATATTGCCCATTTGCCCGAGTGTGGTGTATATTGAATTTCAATAGCATTTTGGGCATTTTGAGGTGACAAGTTTTAGACAACCAGACAAAAGGGCTAGAGAAGTACGTAACTGATGTTGTAAAACTGTACAAATGAATACAATAATCCAGCAGAAAAGTAAACATACCGACAGCTGGTGGATTCAACAACCTACACAAACAAATTACACATCTGAGCAATAGTGTAAATAAAATAAATAAACAAATGTCAATTCAATTTTACTGCATGTTTTACAAATTCTCACAGATGGATGTGACTACTAGTTGAGGGGTATGAAATCTTGACATTGACAGGCAGAACTACTTCTTCGCGCTGACCTGTGAATTACCACAAGAAATAGCCACAGCGAAGCAAAACTGGATGGACATCATCAGATGAGATCTGAAGAACATAGACACTAACTGGGAAGAAGCCAAAGAACTGGCAACAGACAGAGCAGAATGGTGTCAATCTGTGACCCAATGCATCCAACAGGACGAGGGATGAACTACGGCCCAAGATATAAGGTGAACTACTGTTCACTTGATCCAACTATTGTTGCTAAAGTAATTTAAACTAGAAATTTGGGGCAAAGCCCAACGTGAGTCCACCCGGCGCCCTAAGTCCGATTGGGGGAAATTAGGGGGGAAAGAAGGGGGGAGAATTTCCTCGGCATCAAAGTCACGTGGCCCTAACTCAAATGCTTTGGCATACGCCGAACGCGCATTGTCGACTTAGGGTAGGTCAACATTAGCGCTTATAACTTGGTTCGTGGTGGACGGAATTTCACAATATTTTTTTGTTCAACGCCGAAAGGATCGCTCTCGTCAACGCCGTTTAGATTATGTCATTATCTTCATTGGTTCCAGAGATATTTGCGCTCAAACTCGAAAGTTGTCGTAAATCGCACCGATTTTTGAACGTTTTTTGCCCTCCCAAATTTTAAGGGGGCGGTGCCCCCAAAATT
>Ga0209367_1004383_pt1 | contig 19441 bp, 8 predicted proteins | sample WorMetLIZISLAND2_FD_187412 | JGI IMG/M metagenome (GOLD analysis project Ga0209367, IMG submission 187412) | Marine gutless worms symbiont microbial communities from Max Planck institute for Marine Microbiology, Germany - Olavius geniculatus... ...
GGTCAGTACTAGGTCAAATTTTATAATGCCGGTCCAAAATTTTGGGAGGGCGCACCCCAAAAAAATTTCGGGGGCGAAAAACATGCAAAATTTGGCCCGATTTCGGACGACTTCGAAGTTCGGCGGCGAATATCTCTGAAACGGATGAAGATATTCAAAATTGGATTTTTATTCCGTCTACCACGATTCCTCCTGCGTTAGACAAAACACGTCCGGTGAAGTTTGGTCCAGTGACCTTGGAGATCTCGATGTGAAATCGTACCCATCTAAAGCGCATTTTTCGGAAGAACATATTTCGGCCCCTAGGGGGTGCTGCGCCCCCAAATTTTTACACGCGCTAGAGAATGACCAAGTCTTAATAGCGCACCCCCATCGGGGACGGCGGCCCCCTTACAACTTTTTTCAAAGGGGGGGTCAAAAATTGGCTTAATATGTAGCCTATTAGACGAAGGATCTTTGGAGCAAAGGGAGTAGCTTCATGAGACTTTGCCACGTGACGTGCTGCTAGATGGGGGTGATAACGCGGGTACAACTGTTAGGGGGCACTGCCCCCTTAAAATTTGGGAGTGCAAAAAACGCGCAAAATTTAGTACATTTAACGACAACTTTCGACTTTGAGTGCAATATCTCTGAACTGCATAGGGATATCGACAAGCGGTAAACGGCGTTATCAAATACAGTTAATTCCGCGTTGAATAAAAAAAAATTGTGTGTACTTCAGTCCACTAACATCAGAGATTACGCAGCTAATGTTTACCCACCAAAATCAAATTTTTCGGAAGGCCATATTTCGGCCCCTAGGGGGTGCTGCGCCCCCAAATTTTTACACGCGCTAGTCTTACTAGCGCAGCCCCCACCGGGGACAGGAGCCCCCCTTACAACTTTTTTCAAAGGGGGTCAAAAATTGGCTTAAAATGCAATAAAGGAGCACTTATAACTTCGGAGTTAGGGGGTGTAGCCCGACGAAACTTTGGCACTTGACGTGTCTCTAGGTGGGGGTGTTAACACAAGTACAACTTTTGGGGGCACCACCCCCCCCTTAAAATTTGGGAGGGCAAAAAACGTGCAAAAATTGGTGCGATTTACGACAACTTTCAAGTTTGAGCGCAAATATCTCTGGAAGCGATGAAGATAGCGACAAAATCTAAACGGCGTTGACGAGCACGATCTTTTGTACGTTGAACAAAAAAATTTTGTGAAATTCGGTCCACTATGAACAAAGTTATAAGCGCTCATGTTGACCTACCCTAAGTCGACTATGCGCGTTAGGCGCATACCAATGCATTTGAGTTCAGGCCACATGACTTTGATGCCGGGGAAATTCCCCCTCCCTAATTTCCCCCAGTCGGACTTAGGGCGCTGGGCGGACTCACGTTGGGCTTTGCCCCAAATTTCTAGTTTTTATTTGTAACGTAATTCAGCATAATTGTACTTGCTGCACTGTGTTTTATCCATATTTTGTGCTGTTGTTTTATGTACTGACATTAAAAAATTTAAATTTTAAAATAATGGTAAATTTAGCAAAACTATTAATAATGTCATTATACATCATGTGGTACTAATATTTATGGTGTAATTGGGTTCTGGTGTTTTCTGTTGTTTTCTACTTCTGTTTTGCTTTCTTTATCTGTGTGACTGTTGTGCTTTGTTGATGAATAAATTGGCATTTATATGGCATAGCTATTTATAGCTAAGTATTGTATTTCATTTGTTTTAGATAATGCATTTCTATTCTCTGCGATGCCTGTTAGCTTTACTGTGTTCACTGGCAGAAACATTCTTCTACAGGTTTCCATGAATTACCGTTTTTTTACTGGCATGATTAATGTTAAAATTCCTGATCTTTTAGGCTTAGATGATGCTAGTTCAGATAAATAGTTAGTTGTATATAGTTTTCTCAAATCATGTTATAAACTAATACTAGCAGTGCAGTATTATTAGTTGATATGGCTTTGTCTAGTTGCTTTTTATAGATTTTGGATAAGGACATTATTAGCACTAAGAAGGTTATATTTTGGCATTATACTTTTGTTAGTGTGCTTGCGAGCAGTATTACTAAGAAAGTTATGGACGAATTTTTATAAAATTTTGGGAAGGGTATGCTTTGGAGACTGATGAGCAGTCTGTTATATTTTTAACTTGATTTTGACAGTCATTTGATCATTGACTTAGGTTAATTCAAATGTTGAGTGAATTTGAGTATTTGGAATGTTGAACTCTGAATGTTGTCTTAGATTAATTTGGCCTGGCATAGCCAGTTTTGGCCAGGCTTCATCGACTGCGTTGATTACTTTGAAACTGTTTTCAAGATTATTTTGTAGCCCATCTGAGCTATAATGTCTCATATGAAATACATTTTACTTGCTTACTGTCTTACTAAACGTATTGCCATGGCTGTGTGTGTGCTGTTAGGTCTATTTGTCAACAGTATGGAGTGAACACTGGTCGTCTTACACTGGCTGCTCTCATATTTGCACCTGGAATGTTCACTTCTTCGACCGCGTTTCTGCCAAGCTCGTTTGCCATGAAGACGACCATCATGGCCATCGGTTGCTGGTACATTGGCAGTATCCCGGGAGCGGTTTTCTTCACAGCACTCGGTGCACTGGTTGGATGGCCGTTTACTGCTGCGCTGGGGTATGACACTGAAGTGTGAAATGGGTAATGCAAAATGCCGTATTGTAGTGTGAAGTAAAGAGTGACATGGAGATGGGGGCGGCAGTAATACCACGGTATGGTTTAACCACGAGGATGGGGATAGAATTTGCGGTGTACTCGCGGTAAAGTAAGTAAGTAAGTGCGTATTTAAAGGTCAAAGATCAGAATGTAGCTCTTAAGGAGTGAACTCCTCACAGAGCTACGTAGCGTAGCGTCACTTGTCATATGGGATCACACTACCTGCCACCCGACAGAGGTGAACACGCCCCTTAACCCCAGCTGATTTACCTACCCCGGAGGGATGGAAGGTTGAGTTGACCGAGGCGGCTGGTTACATACCAAGATGGTTTACCTGCCCACAGGCAGTCACCCATTGCAGTACTAACCGGCGTACAGTAACTTCGCTGATCGGATCAAACGTGTTATCAATACACCGTGCCACCAATGTCAGCCAGTGGCCGAATCTGAGGCACTTGGCTATGCTGCTAGGGGGAGCAGTAGGTCTGCTGGAAGTAGTGCGTTTTAAGGAGGCTTAAGGTTTTAAAGGGGACAACTACAACTTTTGTCCATAGTAGGTGCTGTAAAAATACATATGCGAATAATGGATGTCACTGAATTATACCATTATGTCACTTGTGTGCTTGATTTGTCAACTGTGGAATTTATAAACGCTAATTATTAGCAGTTAATTAGTAACCTAGAGTAGTAAAATGTGCGCATTATTAGAGGCACTTATTTTCATCAACATAACATTGGGGATGGGGACAAAATGAACGGGGATGGGGTGGGGATGAAGACATCATGTGTGGAGATGGGTGGTGGGTACAATTTTATGGGGATGGGGTAGGGATGGGGATGTTAGTTCATCCCTATGTCACTCTTTAGTGTGAAATTAAGGACCTATTTCTGGTTGTTAGCTTCATTTGCCTAGCTCATTAATACTAATGAGGTATGTGCGTGCTTCTCAGTTTTCATAATCACCTAATCAGCATTGTCTGGTAACTGCTGTTATTACTAATGATCACAGATGTTGTTGGACTGTGCTGAATGTAAGCTGGTAGTTTGCTTCCGGAGAAACCAGCCCTAAATGTCGATTATGGTTTAGCTGATGTGGAATATATTACGGTACCTAGTAGATGCTGGTCTAATGGTAAGCCTGCACTAATCTGCAATATGCAGAATGTATGTGCAGTACTGGTGAAAGATGTACTTGTAACTGGCATTTTTATGATAAAAGTAGCTTTGTGACAAAGTGGAAAGAAGCAACACTGGTAGTCTTTGTTGTTCTGGTATGTTGAATGTCGGCAAATTTTTTGTTCACTGAATAATCAGAAAGGCATTTTTTGCGTTTGTTTTGCAGAATTCCGATTGCTCTAGATTTGATTGTTCGAAGGCGAGAAATTTGGTCTTTCATCATGTGGTCTTTGATATCTTTAGTTGTCTGTCTGGTAAGTAGCATATCTGTTTGTTAGAGCTGTCAAATGACTAATTTTTTAAAATCATATTAATCACACAATTAATTGTTTTAGTTACATGTTAATTGCATTTCTAATTCATATGTGTTGTATTGCAGATAGACATTAATGTACTGAGTGGAAACTGAACTTCACAATTTACAGTGCCTATAAATAGCGCCTGGGTGACACCACAAGATCTCTATTTTGGGAACCTATGATACCTCATTTTTGTGCCCGTTGGTGTTATGAAATTTATTCCACATTCTTAGCAATGGATTCATGTAAGTGATTTTATTATAGGATTTAAGGCAATGCATATATAGTAGGGCTTTTTCGAATAGCAAATTTTACTATTCGGCCGAATATGAATAGTTGATGCAGGTTCAAACACAATGCACTATGCCCTGGATTTAACGCTCACACATACTGTGAAAAAATCCAAGTCGGTCATCTTAATTGTGCCCCTGTTAAACGAATGATACTAACAAAGATTGCTGACACTAACAAAACATGCTATATATAGTGAACTGCTAAGGGAAAGCCTTGAAGCATCATGTGTGGGCGTTACGCTACGTCGACTGCTGGCCGTATTCTGTCTATTTTTTGCACTACTATTCGGTCGAATACAAATACACTATTCCGCCTACTATTCGGGCTGAATAGAATACAAATAAAATATTCGGTACAGTCCTAATATATACGTCGTTGAATATTAACAAACTGTGATTATGTCCAGAGAATGGATTGAGTCTTCCGTTGTTGTTGCTGTTAGGTTCCATTGGTCTGTATTGACTCTTACTACTATGGCGGCTTGGTCGTTACTCCGTTCAACATTCTTATGTACAATGTCTTCACAGAACATGGACCAAACATTTATGGTAAACCGCTTACATTTATTGGTTATCGATACCCTACAAGCACTGTTTGTTTCCAGAAGTTTAAAACTTTATGTCCTTATTCATAGATGTGGAGGACTATATACATTGTGTTGCACATGATTAGTACCTAGCAGGTAAAACATTTTGGTATATAACCAGCCACTCAGGTCAACTCAACCTGGCCATCCCTGCATGGGTTGGTGCAACGAGCCTGGGACTGTCGTATTAATTAGAGCTGTGGCTACTGATTTATCTCCTGACAGAGTTGAACACAGAATATAGGCTGATATAAGCTGCGTTTTGCATAATTGTTTACAACTTTTGGTAGGTTGGAAATTATCATTTTGCTCATGACTCAGTGGGTGAGGTCAAGTTTTGCTAAGACTTTAGTCTAAGATCAAATTCTTGACTTGACTTTGGTCTAAGCACATGTCAAAACCGAACTTGACCTGACTTTGGCCTAAGCCGAAAGTCGAGTCTTAAGTCAAGACCATCAGCTGGCAATTTCCAGTGTAAAAAGAGTACAATTATGCCTTAGCTTGATTAAACAGACGTCAAAGTTCATTATTTCAGCGTAATATTTGCTTTTTGTCTAGTAAAATAAAGTGTGGCGAATGATAAATAATAGGCGCTTTGTTACTTAACAAAGCGCCTATTATGGTGTTTTACGGGCCTATATTAATTGGCTGATGTGTGCAGTATTAATTTGATTACTAATATGGCCATTTTGTGGATACAAAGGGAATTCTGTGCAATATTTTCAGCAATGCAAGCCAGCGATGACATCACGATTTATGCAGGTGTCGTCTACTGAGTTAATAATGCACACATCAGCCAATTAATATAGGCCCGTAAAACACTTCTATAATGTTAATTAACTAATCGTACTAATGCAGTTATTCGACCATTACGTAAAAAATGATGGACGACCAGAAATGAAAGTCAAGTTGAAAGTCGAGACAAAAGTCAAGACTTTTGTCTTAGACTAAAGTTTAGGACAAAAAGTGAAGTCGCCCAGTGTGTAGTGTTGTTTTCTGGTGTTCAGGGGTGGAGCCATGGACGTATTACTTTGTCAACTGTTTTCTGAACTTTAACATCGTGTTTGTTATGGCTGTACTATCACTGCCAATAGTGGTACGCATCAAGCTTCACCTTACATATTTATTTGTTCTTTCTCTGCTGTAAAGTGATTGGTTAAGAACTGATGTGAGATTTTGATCTTAATTATAATTTTGTTACGTATTTGTTGTGTATTTTTATCTTCTCTGGTTTAATTGTAAACTCATCATTGTGACTTGCGCTGCTGTGTCTTTAGATAAAATTGATTTGATTTGATAATTTCCAGACCAGGGGCCACATTTACAAAACATTATGAGACAAATTTTTGACAATGTTACGACAAATTTATGATAAAATGCAATTTTCAAAAAATCATATGAGAAAGTTATGACAAAGTTACAAAAAAATGTATGACAGCCCATTAGCTGTCGTACGAAACATGTCAACCTCGCATGCTGTAGTTACTTTGATTTTTTATTAGTATATACTTTTCACATAGTGCCATAATACATATAAATTTCGTTTGTGGTAACTTTTGGCAGCGAAATCATCGCAGAGTCAGTTTATTTCCTTTTGTTTACATTGGTAACCATTGGTAACGGTAGAAGCAGACGATCAGCATGCAGTGCTATGCTCCGCCAGGCTCAGTGACACTGCATCACAATTGGTTGAGGTCACCGAAATGACAGCTGATTGGCTGGCTAATTTTAGAGTTACAAGAAAATTGCGAGAAAGTTATAAAGTCGTAAAATTAGCTTCCAAAATTCGGATACGACATTTAAAAACAATGAAATGTTATGACATTGTAACTTGTTGATTTATGACAAAAGACACAACGAATTTGCGAAGATTTTACGACATTTTTACGATGGTTCTACGATGTTTTGTCAATTACGTCACTGATTATATACAGCATATACATTCATATACATTAATTGCAGAAATATTTTTGTTGTTGCAACTTTGTTGCTTACGTGTTTGTTTTGCCTTAATTCAGTACATGCTGTTGCGGATAAATTGCTAAGGCAAAGCTGTGAGAGTTAACAGTGCAGGAATTTTTTAGATTATTTGCTGTGATCGTGAATGTTGAATTTGTAGTTACTGGTTCGGCAAATTCTTCATGTGAATGACCGAGGTTTGTAATTTGTTTTCTTTGTACATTACCTGCTAACTGACCATCATGTTCTTGCCTTGGTTGACTGTTGTGTGATGAATTTCTGGAAAGTTTTTGAAGGTGTAGAAGGGACAGCAAACAGTTGATTTTGAGTGATTTGTGAACAGATTCGTAATTTGTTCAATACTTGTTCAACTTTGTGTGAAATAGAGCAGCATTAGTAGGTGCACTGCATGCAAATTACCGTTTGACTGATAGCATTACTCTCACACTAAATTGTACATTGCCATTAGTCCAGTGTTACTTTAGTTTGTGTCAGGTCCTCTCCTCCAAAAGTGAAATTTTGGGAATATTTCGTAGAAACATTCAAGACTGCATGCCTTTTTGTCACTGGTATTGGATCAGTAAATATTAGTGTTTAAATGTGAGGTATCAGCATGCGAAAATATAGTAGCCCAGCCCAGATTTGTTAAATCTGTTAAGATTGAAGTGTTTTCTGGAACGCTGAGCATTCATCAATCTTTGTAAGATTGTGTTATAAGTTGATGCAGCGACTGTGGCAAACTGTGGTGGTTTGTACAGGTATTCCTCCGTGGCTTAGCATGGCTCCGGTCTATGTATGGATGCTCATCTTTTTCACACGCCCTCATAAAGTAAGAAATGTGGAAATGTTTCACACTTGATTACTGTGTTTGATTAGCCATTTTAGTTATTCATATCTTCTGTGTAATTGTGGAAAGCCTAGATTTATACCATTTATCAGTGTTGTTCTAAAACTGTTTAATTAGTAGTAGTAGTAGTAGCAGCAGCAGTAGTAGTAGCAGCAAAAGTTATAGTGCCCTTCCTACACGAGCTTGGACCGTGAGTGCATTACAAATGTCACAACGTCAAAATTAAAAGTCAAAAATCATTAATACACATAGAAAAAAGTGTGTTTTCTTGGTTAGTTAGGTGGAATTGCTGTTGTAACGCAAGCGAATCCACTTAGTCCTATACCAGGCTACACATTTTCCATAGCTTTGTCTGTCTGATATTGGTCGCACTTGTGACACGTTATTTAGGTAATTCGGGTCTCTGACCCCAGGGAAGGGAAAATTTGGGGTTTGAACCCTTAGCCAAAACATTTAGTTGAGTCCGACTTAACGTAAAATGATCTTTTGTTTTTCGCCGTTTGACAGCATCGATCTGTGATTTCTCTTTTCACTAAATTACTTTTTTTTGTTTATCTGACTGAGACCAAATACTCAAGATCAAGAGAAGGCTGTGCTTCGAAAGTAAAACGTCAGAACTCCAGACTTAAAGCAAACTGTGTAAGACTGTGGTCTTAAAACCAAATTTCTGTTAACTTGCAGCCAGGTTTGGCTGGTTCTGCCGAAAGTGAAATTTTTGGAAACTGTTGCAAATGATTACTTTGCAGAGCTGTAATCTTTTTCTGTCAGCCACCCAACAGCAACAGAGAACTGAAAGCGTAGTAAAACCTGTAAAGACTGTAAACATATGAAATTTCACAAGAACAAAATTGTGCAAAATATCAGTGGCTTCTGTCCCTATACCTGGTGGGCGCAGCTTGCGCCAAGTGAAAAATAGGGGGGGAGTTTTGATAAGGTTGTAGATCAAAACTCCCCCCTTATTTTTTACTTTTCCCCTACTTTTTACTGGGCAATCTACACCCTTAACAATAGTTTCTCCCTAGAGGGCAAAGAATCCTAAAATGGAGGGGAAAACTTGAGTCAGAAATTGGGGGGAAAACTCAGCCCAAAACTGGGGGGGAAGTTGTGTTCGATTTTGATTTGAGATTTTGGGGGATAGAAGCCACTGCAAAATATTACCAGTTTGTTTGTATATTTGAGCATTTCATTAGATGTCATGTCGCAGGTTTTCTAAGAGAGTAAACATTTCATTGCACACACGCATTTTTGTTTACCACACTTATTGTTCCCAATTTAGTTTATTTTATATTACTCCAGGTTAGGGCAGTGCCTAATATAAACAGTTGGAAATTATTGTGGCAGAACGTTTTGTTGCCCAACTAATGGTGTTAGAGCACTAAAGAATTAGTCATCGTGTCCTGTTATTCATCATCTTTTTTGCTCTGAGTTGTTGGCTTGCTGAGTTTTGTCGAGTTGTGCAGATTGTGATGTGTCGGCTGTTAGGAAGAACGCTTTCTGTTTCCGGTCTATCCGTTGTTCTGCCTCTTGGCTGCCGTCACCGTCGATCACATACAGGTAGCGTATCAATTTACTCTCTGACTTTGGTAGCCTTGATTTAGTTAAAATATACTTTTCTATTCCATTGCGAGGTAGTTGTAATGAAAATAAAGATGCAGAGTTGATGTTATTGTTATTGAAACGCATCTGTTTAATTGAAATTTTACCGGAATTTGGTGATCACTGTAGCAATTTATTGGGGACTGCATGTACAATATTTTATTTAGATTCATTCAGATTGGACATTTCTATTCAACGTTTCTATTGTACAATGTCTATGGTGTTGCTTTTCTTCTGGACACGCTGTAGTTCACTGTGCATTGTATTGACAGTCAGTTTGGTCGTTGTTGTATACAGAAGCTGTGTGGTTTGTTGCTGTCTCGTGAGAAAGATGTTCACTACAGTCGATCATCTTATTGGTTGCCTCTGTTGATTGGCATTCCATATGCATTGGCGAGCCTCTCACGCATCTGTGCTTTGTATTATGGCAAGTATCTTGGGTCATTAACGTCGTTTCATCTGACATTTTATGTGACTCTTTATTACTTTGGCTGGATTGCAAGAATACAGAAGCATACATTATACAATACAAAGTCCAGCTTTTTGACTGCAGTACTAATAAATGTTCATCCAGTCATATTTGTTCTGCAAAGTCAAGTGATATCGCTTACTTTTATATATATATTCAACTTTATTCACCATGAAATGGTAGCACATAAAAAGAAGAAAAAAAACAACACAAACACAATTAACAACACAGCGGACAATAAGACAGAGTGACAGTAGTTTACAAATAGATGAAAGCCTTAACTAACGAGCGAAAAGCCCGAAACTCAGTTCAAACTTTTGGCCCAATAATGATAATGATAATAATTTTTTTGGTTGGGCAGCATTAGGAGCTAAAAAGCTGAAGAATTCTGCTTTAGCAATCCAAATTGGTTTTTATTTGGGGACAGGTCCCAACCTGAAGCAACTGTAGAAAAATAGGCTGGTTAAAAACGAGAAATCTGAGCTAACGCTCATGAGATGCGCGAGAGCCTATGGCAGTTCCTGTTCGCAGGTAATTTTGGTCTATCTCCATCCATTTCATCGCAATTGACTCTTTTGCAGCCAAAAATTGCCAAAGAATCGCTTAAAATCAATAGTTTTAGGGTTCAAGGTCATTCAAGATCATCGATGTTGACATTTCCAAGAAGCTCATTGTCAGTGCTTGTTATGATAAGCAGCATGGTTGTGCCAATCTGCAACCATTTACACACTAGACAAGCCAACAGAAGACCAATAACCAGAGAATCTAAGCTATCATATGGTGAAAGCCAGAAGTCTCTATCTAATCTGGGCTCCGATCAGTACTGGGTTGTGACAGACACCAAGACAGAATTACCATAGCTAATAATTGAAAGTATTGGTATTAGTGGTTGTGTGGTAGTGGTGATGGGGCTGTTCTGGCTTTGATGTCTATATGATCTGGTGCTGCAAAATTGTATTTGAGTGTGTTAATGTCAACATATCAGAGTCTTTTCAATTAAGTAGTTATACTAGAACTCGTGGTCACCAGTATAAGTTGTTTAAACCATCATTCACCCATAACTGTAGAGCTACATCTTTAGTCAAAGAATTTTAAACGTCTGGAATTCTTTGCCTAACAGTGTTGATTTTACTTCTTTAAATAAGCTTAAGTAAATCATTTTAGGTATAAATCTAAATGGTTATCTAATGTGTTTTAAATCTTTGTTATTGGTAATTCTATTATACAAATTGGACTTCCATAAGAGCTTAATGCCTGGATGTTCCTGTCAGTGTAATGTCTAATTGCAGTTTCTTGTGTGTACTATGTTTTTGGACGATTGATTGATTGATATAAATTGACTTTTTACTTCGTACTTACTTACTTGTTAGCAGTAACGGCAGTGGAGTAGTCACAGTGTTAAATGTTTTTTTCGGCATCTGGTCTTTAAAATGCTGATCTTTTGGCTGCTGTGCTAGTTTGCTTATAACTTGAGGTGGCATAGTGGTGTGTGATAATAGATCAATGGCTGATGTGCCAGGTTATCATGCACCGCTGGATGTATTCGGTGAGCTGCATCAGAGAATACAGAATCACCCGGAGTTGCTGTCGTATGGCAAGCCAATCAATGTCTGCATAGGAAAGGAATGGTATCGGTTCCCAAGCAACTTCTTCCTGCCGAATGATCGGTAACTTGTTGTGCTCATCGTAGATTGCCCCTTGTCAGCACTGCAGGTTTTAAGGTTCTAATGGCATGCCTTCTAGAACTAAAGATTAAACTTTACATTTAGTTTAGCAACGCATCCTCCTTTTTGTTGCAGCTACATAAAATATTGTATAGTTGCACATACTTTAATTGGCACACTTGGTAGTAAGCTTGTAGTAAAATGTCTTCAAACTGCCTGTCACATTTCAAACGCTACATTGGCTTGAAGTGGGACAGAATAAATGCCGGTATAGGAACAGTTGGAGTGTCAGTTGCAGATTTTATATTGTCTATTAAATGTATTATTTTTTAATTATTTGACGAAAGAGGCAGTATGCTTTCCAGGCAACCAAGGTAGTGTCGGTATGCCACACCAGCCCATACTGTCTCACTTCAAGCACTGACGTCAGAAAAATTACTAATTAGTGTGCCCGGTTGCACTGTAGTGTTAGGAGCTAATACTGAGAATGTGACTGATGGATCTTCCTAATACCCCGTTTACACGATGAAGCTGGCTTGACGAGCTAACATGAAATTGGCTTGATGTTTGCTCAATGTTTGCTTCGTGTAGGCTATGCTTAATGCGTGCTTCATATTTGCTTGATGTTTGCTCGATGTCTTCTTGATGTTTGCTTGATCATGTAAACGGGGTATAAGATAACCTGGTTGAACTGTTGTGGCTTTGTGTTTACATTGTATCATCTTGATACATGACTGTGAACTCGGACAGACTTGTTTTTGTTGCAGGTGGCAGCTACAGTTCATCAAGTCGAAATTTGAAGGTCAGCTGCCGAAGCCGTACAGCAAATTACCGGATGCCACGAGACTGTTTCCATCACATATGAATGACGCCAATCTTGAGGAACCTTCCAGATATGTTGGTATCACTTTGCCATTCTAGCTTTGACAGACTTGATTTATTAAATCTGTCGGACAACATTCTGGCAGGGGGGAGAGATGGCTGAAGATATTTCCGTCACATGTGCTCGAAATGTGAAGCAGAATTTCAGCACCATTTTGTTGAAGAAATAGGTGTCTCAGATGAGTTTCAAGATTATTTATATTTTTGTAGTTTTTGTCATCTCTTTAGGGCATCTGGCTCTCCACTCCGACATGCTGGTCACAACAGTAAGCTATTTTGATTTTGAAGTTTTATTTTTACTGGAGCTGATAATTTTTTTAACCAAATTTCAGTCCATAACATGTGATTTTTCAGTAAATGTGGTTTCTGTGCAGGAAATTTGAAGTTCGTGGTAGTGATAGTAATATTAGTTTTATTTTTTCTCACTACTGCGACATTGTAGTCACTAATATCATCAATTCTGGATATTATCGTCAGTGCATGCTGGTGAAACCCAGTCTGTTTGTAACCAACCACCCAGCTCAACTCAGCCTGGCCATCCCTCCGTGAATGAGTGCAGAGTACTACTGAAAGCTTTGAGGTCGGCTGTCTCACTTTGCAGTATGCAGGGCCTGGATTCATTGCATTATCCTGACTGATTTATAATCTTGCTCTACAGATTTTTCAGCTAACAGATTTGGCCACTGGCTGACATTGTGCACTCTAAATATGCACTTACTTACTTACTTACAATAATGCTGCTTAGTGTACTACTGCTGTATCCTTTTTTACTGCTTTAGTAAATTACTGCCTGTGCTAGTAGGTCTTTTTAGCAATGAGATATGCAAGAGTCTGGTGTTGTTTTATTTACTGATGGATTTCACCTGTACAGTACACTACCAGGGTTGCCAGCTGGCATTTTAAAAATAAATGCAAGTTAAGTCAAATTTGTCTATTGGAGGAACATAGCACTGAAAGCTTTAGTTTGCTACTGTGGCACTTCTTTGACATTATTCTTTGAATTTGGCAGCAAATTTTTTGTTAATGACCGTGACTGAATTCTGGCATTTTTGTTAGGCAGTAAACTTTATTACATTTGGCATTTTTAACCAACAAGACTTGATCCCCGGTGCAATCTACCAGTGAATAAAACAACATAATTGGAATTAGGTTTGGAACCAGATTCCACCCCACATCAGGAATGTTGATTCTACTCTGGCTTTTTGTAAAGCCCCCAGGACTTACCTGTTTTCCAGCTGACATTGTAATGCACTGTTGGCCTAAATTCTGTACATAGGGGACTATAACAATGATGATTATGGTTATGATTATAAGCAGATGTATTTTTCTGCTGAAATTTTTTTGTTTTTGTACATTTTGCTAGACGTTGGTTTATTAGGAATTGTCCCCAGCTTCAGTTAAGTTGTTAGCTGTTGCTGTTGCTGATAGGTGAACATAACGAGTTGTCAGTACCTGGTGGATGTTGACCTTCCCGTTGAGGCAGCCTTTGAGCCTCGGTACAGTCAGAACAGCAAAGACTGGCAAGTTCTGATCTCATCCGAATTCCTCTACACTGCAAGGTTAGCATGGTTTAGCCAGGGGACTCAAACTGCTCAAAGCCCAAATTCCATTACGCCGACTTTCACCGAAACTTCTTCGCAGGGCACAAATCATGGACACAAATCATGAAAGTCGCGGACACAAACGGTGACAAATCATGAAATGATAAGTTTCGGTGAAAGTCGCTGACACCAATCACGAAAGTTGCGGACACAAACCATCTTGACATGTTGATATGTTTGCAACAAGGTCCGTGGCAAGTCCGCGACAAATCCATTTGTGTCGCTCTAATGGAATTTAGTCCATTACAATGCACGGGGAAATTCGGCGACAGAGTCCACGACAAGTCGTCGGACTTTGTCGCGGACACAAATCACGAAAGTCCGTGACACAAATCATGAAAGTTGGCGACATGATTTGCGTCGCGGACTTTCGTGATTTGTGTCCAAGTCAGCGTAATGGAATTTGGGCTTAATGCTTCATGAATGTGCCATTTTGACCATTTTGGCAGTCGGTGCATTGTGACTTTTGTTTAGACTGTGCCAGCTACAGTTGTTACCTACCTGCCTACCTAACTGATAAACCAGCACAGTGTTTTGATGGCAGTAGCCATTTTCAAATGTTGCTGCATCGTTTTAAACACATCATGAGTTATGTGCATTTTACTAATAGCATTTTTTTGTGTGGCTGCAGTGGACTTTGCGATAACTTGTAGTAACAAGAAATTTGAGCTAATGCTCACGAGACGCGCAAAAGCCTATAGCAGTTCTGGTTCAGTAGTTTAGCTGAAAATTGGGGTGTTCATGCTAAATTAATATACAAATACCAAATTCTCTATCTGGATCGCATAACGATAGTTCCGTGGCGCCACCTTGTGAATGATATATAGACTTGTGTCACAGCCCATAATCGCCAAAAAATCCATAAAACCCCCTATTTTGGCGTTCAAGGTCATTCAAGGTCATTGAATTCGGCGCCAATCGAGAGCCAGTGTACGACTTCCTATTAGTGATTAATAGTAATGTAGGCCCTATCTGTTACTGAGATACAACGACTTATTGGCCAAAAATCGCAAATTTTGCCCACCCCCTCTCATTTGGCGCCCTCGTTCGGGTGACCCCCTTCGAATTTATGGTAAAGCTATACGGTTCCTGAAACTAGAGTCTTCCATGCAGCCGACGGTAAAGATTTGGTGATCCTACCGTTTTTGACTGATCCACCCATGTGATGGATGGACAGATGGACAGACAGACAGACAGACAGAATTGTGATGGCTAAGACGTGCTGAAAGCAGTAGCTGCTTTCGCGCGTAAAAATCGGTGCTTTCTTTTGCTGTAATTTCATATGTCATGTTAATACTCTTTATATACATAAAGCGTACTAAACATAATATATATTCAAAACAATCCTGTTTAGTCAGTACTAATGTGACAGGTGCATTAGATGTTAATTTAACGATATGCACTATATAAATTCACATTTTACCTACTTAATTACTTAATTACGTACTTACTAGACAACAAGAACGCCAATTTTTTAACCCAGTATGTTTTTCGACTATTTCTCCTACGTTCGGTGTCAAGTGACTTTGAATCTTGAAAGCTGACTAAGATGCGAGAAGTCGACCATCAGTCCCCCTTGAGGCTAATTTGTTTGTTATGTTTGGTGTTAGATCGCATCGGCTTTTCAGAGCGTTCTTCATTCCGTATTTTTCTCGGAATTACGTCACCTACGTCAGCTACAACATTCTCATTTCCACGTCCGCCAACAAACTGCTACGAATATAACATCAGTGCAACATATGTCAAACTACTACGAGAAATTTTACAATAGATATGCATGTATGTCGTTGCACATTCAAGTCCAGCTTAGAATAATATTAGCTTTATTTCAACACCGCTGCACTGCATACAGTCTACTAAATAACCATTTGACTGATTTTACAGTTTGATGCACTCTTAATTGCAGGAGACTGATTTAATGTATAAAATAATTACAAGTACTTTCTCTGTTCAAACTGAGTACATTAATGTTATCAAGTTTTGCATATTTTACAGTGGTTAACAAAAACCAATGACAATGGAAATGTAATTTTCTCCCAGTTAATGGATGCAAATCCAACTGTGGTTGGGTTTTATAAATTAAAATCCAGTACATATTAAATCATATTTAATCTACCTGCTAGTCATTCGTGCAAGAACTGTTGCTGTTGTCTTAGGTAATTGACTAACTGAAGTGTATATGGTCTTTTTGCTACTGAAGTTATTCTGTAAATTATTAGTCTGTTGATATTCACTATTGGAAAGTTGAGACTGCCAGTTAGCTAGGCTGTTTGTAGCTGATCAGTAAGTCAATTTATTTTCATGTAAATTAATTGTAAACTAGTAGTTATCTCCGCTAAGTGAACGTAGTGAACATTGGAGGAGATTAAGAGATTGGTCGTTCTGTGTGTCCATGTGTTTGTTTGTGTACATATTCTTTGAGGTGCCATATCTCATAACAGTGCCAGATAGATGCATCGTCGCAATGGATCACCCATAGGAAGTCGATCGCAGCGAGTCAAATGGTCACGTGTCTGATGACGTCACGTGACCCCGAAAGGTCAAGTTCGTGACCCCATTATCTTGGAGGCGCCATGTCTCCATAACGGTGCCAGATAGACGCATGGTCGCAATGGACCACCCATAGGAAGTCGACCACCACAGGTCGAAAGATCACGTGACCCTTACGTCACGTGACTCTGAAAGGTCAAGGTCGTGACCACATTATCTTTGAGGCACCATATTTTGATAACGGTGCCATATAGACGGAGAGACAATTTCCGACTCGTTTTTCTCCCTCCCCTTTCCTTGGTGTAGGGTGTAGTTGTAGCTGTAGGCGTAGTAGTAGTCAAAAGTCTAGTAGCAGTAGTAGTAGTCATGTTTAAATCATTTCACTTGGCGGAGATATGCGCTCTCACGAGCGCCTTCTAGTTATGCTATATTTTTACGTACATTCCTATTCTGTCATTCGCATAGTTTAGGATGATGATGATAAATGGTGATAATTTATGACTTCTTTTCAATTGTCTTCTGATTGTCTGTGTCTGGCTGTGTTTACAGTGATGGGCCATTCTTAACAAGAAGCAACTGTTTTTAGTTTCAGCTGTACTATAGCTAAATTAAAATAGTCAAGTTAAAACATAGTTCAACTAGAAAGGCGAACAGAGAGCGCAAACCTCCACAAATACTACTTCATATTTTTCCGTTGTGTTCGTTTTTGGCTCAGCAGCAATATTCAGTGGAGATTTGCCATATCCAGCAATGCTATAGCACCCCATCTTTGATCCAGATGCTGATCCGAATCATCACCAAAATCAAATAACCTCTGAGATGGGCCAAGTCTAACTTACCCTGAAAATTTCAGCCAGATCCCCCTGTAAAATTTCGTCTAAAATTTTCTGCTGAGAGACAGACAGAGAGAGAAAAACAAATAAATAAACGCCCACTGATTCTGGTAACAAATCCTCATTGGCAGATGTTAACTAATATGTAAATATTTCTTTATTGCAAATACTTTATATTAATTAGCATTGCATAAGTAGAGTAGCCAGTTTACATGTTGAACATTCAGACTAGTAACAATATTTGTCTGATATACTTGACTTGCACATCTTTATTAGAGGGCATATGTTGAAGGGTGAAATGTAAAGTTAGAAAAGTTTAACTGAACTTTGTTGGTTAATGTGCAATTTGAAAACTGAAGTTGTCCGAAGTATTTTGTGAGCTGTTCATTACTGTTCACTTGTTTTGCTACAGCTGCATTTTTTGGCTGTGACAATGGACAGCATTATGAGATTGATGACTGTCTTGAGGACAACAGGGAAGATTATCAGAACTGCCATTACCATTACGTATGCACAATTATAATCGGCAGTTCTTACAATTTTAAGTTTTCGTCATTTTTTTGTATGTTTTGTGTTTCATAAAGGTTAAACTTTCTGCAAAGGTTAAGCTTTTTGTTCTGTTATTATGTGTATGTGCAATTTTGCCTGCAAAGGCCGTCCCCGAAGTGACTTATACTATGTTGAGCGGGACGTTAAACCCTACTCACTCGCTCACTCACTCACTTTTTGGCTGTGAGTTCAGTACCTGCCAGTTCGTGATTTGGTCAGTGGCTGAAAGCAAGCACATGTTCTTGAGTGTAGTTTATGCCATTACTGTTCAGCCATTATTGTTACATAACTGCTACTTATCTTTTGTTTACGTGCTCCATTTTTGCAGTATTACTTCTGGTTAGGTTGGTCCGCAAGAGTATTTTTTTGGGGGGGGATTGTTCGGCAGTGTCTTTTTGCAGGCCAGGTGCCCTTCCTGTCGCCCTAACGACAGCATCAGAGCACTGAAGCAATTTTTATAACGTGACACACGTGCCATTTCCTAAGTGAGATAGCTAAAGCTGCTCATGTCTTCCTGGCACAAGCAGGAGCGTCGTTGGGGGTGGAGGGGTCTACGGAGCCCCAAGGATTCGAAATTTTAATTTTTTCCCTGTAAATCGTATTTTTGAAACAGTGTTACTGCTCCAAAAACAATACGTTACGTAGACTGAGATCCCCCAATGATTTACTGAAATGACGCCACTGGGCTCAAGTGGTCTTTCACCAAAGTATATCTTAACAGAATTTAGGCAGAGTTGCTGCTGTGTGCGACAAAAATTAATATAAATAAAAATAATAACAATGCAGGAGTTTGCTGAATCAATTACGCTCTTACGTCGTGCATTTTGTGTTGCTGCTGCCATGGCGAAATAAAGTTTTCAACACTGACCTGTAGCGGAATATGAAAAAAAATGAAAACCGGAAACAGATCGTGTCCGATCAGTGAATGAACACAGTGAAACTCCAGTGCGGGAATACAATAAGCAATTAAGCATCGTGCTATCGGGAGTTGTCAGCCACGAGTTCGGAGAATGTTGAACACGAAGGTTCAGTGCTGGTGCCGTTTCTACCATCTCTGCACGTCTCTTCACACATACAACGACTGCAGCAACTGACTCCAGTCTTCTTGTGGTAATTAGTCCTCCTGACGTGACGCCGTCTTGTCCGAGTGCGCCCGCTGACAGATGACGTTGCACGTGGACAACGACCCACCGTTGTTTCTACGTTGGTGCTGAACGTCTGAATAATGTTGTACACGACAGCATCTCACATATGCGCCCAGACATACATATAGCCTAATAGTAATAGTAAAAGGTTAAGCTTAAAGGTCGCATATAGCTCCTAATGAGCGAACCCATCTCAGAGCTACTGAGCGTCACTTGTCATATGGGATCACACAGTGTTACCTGCCACCTGACAGAGGTGAACGCGCCCCGCCTTAACCCCAGCCAGATAGGCCGGTACTCGATTTACCTACCCCGGAGGGATGGAAGGCTGAGTTGACCTAGGCGGTTGGTTACATCCCGAGATGGTTTACCTGC
>Ga0209367_1004384_pt1 | contig 19441 bp, 14 predicted proteins | sample WorMetLIZISLAND2_FD_187412 | JGI IMG/M metagenome (GOLD analysis project Ga0209367, IMG submission 187412) | Marine gutless worms symbiont microbial communities from Max Planck institute for Marine Microbiology, Germany - Olavius geniculatus... ...
GTCTGTGAGTCAGCAAAATAACTCGAAAAGTTATGGACGGACCTTTCTGAAATTTTGAGGGTATGTCGGGCATGGCATAAACTACTAGTTATTCAATTTTGGGCGTGATCCGGCAGGAATCCTGGATTCTAGATCACTTTGAAATTTTCGTTACCAATGCGTTAAAGGGGGCATAAGGGAACCGCTGGCAAAGCGAAGATGGTGACGCCACCTGGCGAATAGCTTTGCCTTGGCGGAGGTACCTGCGGGCTATGACTGCTTTCTAGTTTAGATATATTACTGAGGCTAGAACATTTCTTCTGCTTTGTTGGACATTACACCAGGTCTAACTATGAAAAATAAATGAAAATTTAACAACGTCATACTTATTATTTCAGTCTCAGCTGTCGGGCGTGGCGAAGACGCGGCAACCGACACCCGAAAACACAGCAGCAGCAACGTTGTCAGACGAGCCCAAAACGACGTCATCGTAAAGCGCATGCTAGTACGTAGTTCGTATGATCACGAATGACGTCGACGACTAGTTTGTCACGTGAGTCGGGTCGCTGCAGTCTCCGGCAGATGTCACTAGTGCGACGAGTACACCTGCCGCCGGCCAGTCGCAAGCGCCGACCGATCGCCGTCGCGCATTCACTCATTTCCCTCCAGCCCCGGCCGTCTTCAGCAGAATCGTCGCGATGAAAACTGACATTCGTATAATATGATTATGGGCGACAGGTTAGGGGTGGTCTGCCCCCACAACCGCTCTCAGAACCCCCAATGACGGCGTGCGCGTACTAAGAAACAACGAAACAATTTGATTATTGTTTCAGCAGATTCTTTTTGCCGTGCCGTTGTCATCTCTTCGGATGTCGCTTCGCCAATAGTTTTTCGCTGCGAGAAATTGTGGCGACTCTCGCGAGATTGTAATTTGATAAATTTATATAGTTTAGATATCGTTTCAACCTACACCTGTTCAGAAAAAACACTCACTAACGTTTTCTATTAATCTTCGTGGAAAAAGTTTAGATTTCCACAAAAATTTCAGTACGTAGGAATTTATATAAAGATATAGTTAACACAAGTGTTATTGCAAATGTTTTAGCATGCTGAACAAAGACAATAAACTATAGCTAGCCTATCACGCCCATCTTCCTTAAATCCGACTAATTTTCAGAATTAATTCACTGCAGGCCGCAGACACAGTATAAAATTTGCAATAAAATATTATTTATAATGCAGATCCAACCACACCTCTAAAGTGTCGTTATGTGAAATATTGATTTTTAGACAGCGCACTAACTGAAGCCGAAGTAGAACTGACTATTACTAGTATTCGTGATGCTGTTGCCATAAGCAATAAAGTTCCAACTTTGTAATTAGCACAGTGGACCTTATGTCGATATACTACCTGTTCTAGAGAGATTCCATTTTCATATAAGCCTAAGCCCATTAATCGTCTTAAACACACTGTTTATAAGTGAAACTGTACAGGGTGGACCAGAATATCCTTCAAGGTAAAGTTTAGCATAAAGTTTAATTCAAAATTAAACCATTAAATTGTATCCTAATTTCTGGTGCGAGTGTTGTTTGTCTAGCGTGCGTTGCACGTACGAGCAAAACAGAGTACAATGTACACATATCTGTTCTAACTAAATAATACACAAATAATGGCAAACAGAATAAAGAGAGAAAAACAACCTAAATTATTGTTAGTAAGACAAACGTGTTTTTATGGAAAAAATAAATGCATTTTTAAATGATGAACCAGAAACCTAACCATATTTTAGTTACCATACTGGCTCAATTCAATGCTTCAAAGATACAACTTTCTGATATTCATCAAATCTTGTTATCACATATAAGTAAGGAAAGCTAAATACATCTAGAAAATCTGCCATCAATTGATCAGTTACACTTCAATTTTTGTACACAATTACTGTAAATAACAGTCATTATCACACTAAACATTAATCATTTGCTAAAACAATGCTAAAACATGTGCTTATAAAAACAAAATAATTTAAAATGGTACTTAGAACTACATGTTAAACGTTTCACACCAGACTACTAAACTCAACTACAAAATTAAATATAAAATAGAACTCGAAATATGTCTTGTGGAACGAGGTATCTGTCCCATTGCCACCCTATATAGCCTAGCAGCTGCGTTTCAGCGTTTGACGCTCGTGAGCCTGCAGCCAATTTTGTCTCTGAATAAAAACGGTTGGTTGCCATAACAGGAGTCTTCAGGGGAGAAATTTACATGACACCATTGCATAGCCAAAGCCCGAAAATAGAGGGTAGGTAAAAACAGCATGCAATTATCTAGAGTTATAGTCAATTTTGTCCCAAAATTCGTTGCCATGGCAACAGGGGTCGGCAGAGGAAAAATTTTAATGACACTGTCGAATAGCCTAGGCCCGAAAATAGGGGACAGGTGCAAACAGCGCGCAATTATCTTTTACTGGGACCGAGTTATACGTTTTGAAGTCCCCACAGGCTGTAATACAACTTTTTTTTACAAAATTGGGGTAAGATAGGGGAAGGAATTATCAGATTTTTTATCCTAAACAAATTCGATTTTACTTTTTGGGCCCCAAATCACTATGCAAAATTTCATCAAAATCGAATCAAAATTGCGGCCATAGAAGTGTTTAAAGACAGACTGACAGAATAACAGACAGACGCAAGTGATTTTATAATCTGTCCCATGTTATGCTATAGCAATGGGACAGGTAAAAAATGCCTCAACAATTTAGCACACTGGCATAGGGGTCGTCTATAAATGATGTCACGCGCCGAGGGGAAGGGTGGTTCACAATATCCTGACGATGTGTGATGTAGAGAGGATGGGGTAAAAAGTTCATGCACGTCACATCTGCGACAAGGCCTGGCCAGGGAGGTCGTGGATGATGACGCTAGTACACGTTATAGGACTCCATGATACAGCACACGTGTTGCAAGCGACCGAGATTGATGTAAGCCTACAGCAGCGTATGTGCCCACCCATGACCCCAGGCACAGATGGCCGTGCCCCATCAAATGTGTCAAATCATACAATAGATCTGTAGGCTACACTAGAGACTGTAAGAGGGAGAGGCATAGAAGTTTGCAACGTTATATTAAAGGGCGTCCACAGCAGTGTGATACCGTGACAAAAGGGTGAAAAAGTTATTTTTTCCCTAAAATTGTGTGACATCATTTATGGACGACCCTGTAGCCATAAAAAGAACTGTGGGGACGTGCACCCATAATGGGGGGGGCATTTGGGACACATGCCCTACAGGAGACCACAAATGATAATCATCTACTACTCAGTTACTCAAAATAGTGCCAAAATGCACAAAAACACTTCAGTTTCACACACACAAAAATCAAAAACATTCTCAGGGAGGAGACAAATCTCCCTACAGTACACCCCACTCCTCAAGTGTCTCCTCATCCTGGCAGCAACAAGCCACCAACTGTACTTTGTAAACAATGTGCCTGACCATAAACACTTCCCAGACAGTCAGCGGTGTTGGGGGTTAAAAAAGTAGGTGGAACAGGAAATTGCAACTTTCCATCACATTTCACATAGCTGAAAATTTCCAACAGAGGGGATCATGAGTGCTCAACACTTCAACTTTGCTCCCAAATGTCCTCAAAACATGTGTTTCAGCTTCAAATTTACATTTCCGGACAAAAGTTTTCGAAGAAGAAGCTCTTTCGCCAGTCCAAAATTTAGAAAAGGCAATTGTCACCCTCCAGCCCTGCCACAACGCCACTGCAGACAGTGACTTGATAAGATAGTCCTTCACACTGGCTGTGGTGCGACATTAGAGAGCTGATGCAGCGTGTACAGTTCTGCTGGGTCCACAATCTCAGATATTGACATCAGTTGCGGAGGCTGAGAAGCCACTGTTGCCACATGTACGATTGTACTGTTGCTACACTGTACATGTGTGGCTGTTGCGACTGTCGTTGAAGACGGCTGCTGGCTGCGCACGGATTCAAGTTCAGTTGTCGATGGCTTCTGCTGCAGTTTGCGCTGTGGCTTCTTTCTTTGCTTAGTGCTGAAGAAACGCAACGGCTTGCTGGACGTTTTGTTCGGCAGCCGTTTATGCTTCACGGGTGCCGCTTTGCGCTTGGTTGCTGCTGTGAGGGAAGCATTGGCTGCTTTCAGGTGCATAAGTGCTAACCTAAGTGCACCAAAATCATCACACTGCTGGCTTGAGTGGCGCAGCAAGCTGCACTGCAGCAACAGACGCTGCTTCAATGCTGTCCTGTCGGCCGTGTCCGGCGTTACATCGACTGCCGGAGCATTCCAATGCAGGGTGCCTGATCCTGCCTCATCAGTGATGCTGCGAAGATGATGCACTGTATGAATGTGCCTGCACACCATTGTATGCACGGCAAAGTCTACACAACTGCAGCTGTACATGTGAACGCAGCAGCTGCACACTTCGCATCTGAGCTGGCAGTCGAGACAAGAAGCAGAAGAAACAAAGCGGATGGTGTGTGCTTTGTCTGTGGAAGTGGATGGCAATATCCACTCGCCGGAAGCTGCTGCTGGTGGTAATTCTGTCAACAGAACAGTGTGGCGTTTTGTTATCTCCTGTCGTTTCCTGCTCTGCAAATTCTTTGCATGTGGTTTGCTGCACTGCTCATATGCCTTGTCTTTGGCAATGCGCAAGATAACATCAATCAAGTTATCCACACGACGATTGGAAAGCCGATCAAAGTACGCTGTCTGAAGTGCATTACGAAATGACTCAACGTACATATGAGTGTACAGCATCTTCGTCGCTGGGCCAAACACAGCTACCCACGCATTGTAGATCTGGCCGGCATCATCAGTCATCAGATAACTCTGCGGAAAATTGTAGCCATCCGGTAAGTGCTTCCGAATTGCCATGAAAAAGTGCCCGATGATGAGTTGATTAATGCAGTTTGAAATGAGGAAAGCTATGGGGACACCTAGGCCAAGGTCATCTACGACCGTGATTGACAGTAGCTCAAAACCGTACTGTGTAACATTGTGTGTGCTGTCAATGCACACAATGTGTGACTGCCCGAAGCAAATCATCTGCTCCCGCTGTTCTACAGTCTGAAGACCAAGCACAAAGTCTGACGCAGCTAGATTGCCGAGACCCGAATTATCTTCCATGCCTTGTGCTTTGTATAAGATCACCGGACTGTCATCCCTGAGTGAGTTCAACTCCTCAACCCACAATTCAACTGATGCATAATCGCCGACTGCTTTCTGTGCACTGTCGTCTGCTTTGTGCACCTTGGCAGAAATCGCAATGTTGTGCACATCCTTAAGGTTCAGCAATTTATCGCGAGCACTGAAACCAAGCATTTCTGCATTCTCTTTCACGGATTGGAGGACTTTTGGCATTGTGAGTCCTTCTACAAGTTTTCCGGCAACTATGGACCTGACGTCATCAGTCAACCGGAGATGTCCGATGTCGACCTCGTGGCCGACGTGGTGCTTGCAGACTTCAACGGACACCTGCCTCGTCAGCAGGTCAGTACGAGCACTGATGAAAGCTGTGCACGTTCTGCCAAGCTTCACTGATCCTGCACACACACAGTCAAGTTGGCAGGCATCTGACTACATAATCTTGCCACAACGTCATCACTACTACAGCAACTACCATGTCGACAACTGTCGGTAGTACTATTCAGACAATTGCTACATGAATGATTTTACACTGACAATGACTGCGGCCCATCCACCTAGCTATTTACACAGCAGTTACTAATTTGGAACGTCAACTGAAAGTCCGCTGTTGTAACGCCCTGCTAAGTGCTGCATCTTGAATGGAAAGACTGACTCACTCTTACAGAGCCTTACACGGTATCGCTACTCATGGTGCCACAAGCCAGCCATTAGCCTTTATTTAGCATTAGAGATGGGTCATTTTTGAAAGGTTTTTGACATCCAGTGACCTTGATCTTTGAGCTTTTAAACTAAAAATCGCCACACTTTAAATTTAATCCAGCCCTGCCCGTTTTGATTAAGGTAATTTCTAGGCCTAGTCCACTGGCCACCCGGCTTCTGCAATGCATCTGGCATAGCCCACAATTTTTCACTCATTCCTCTTTAAGCTTGTGATTCGTTGTTGTTTGTCCGAAAAAATCTCTATACCTAAAATGTTTACTAAGCCCTCAAAAATATTGGTGCACTTTTTTGTTTGTTTCAAAGTCTGTCTAAAACAAAACTACATCTAGTCAGCTATACTGCAGCAATTTTACTTTATTCTCATGGGTACTATTCAGTGTGTCACTTTATTCTTAAGAACTACTGCATAATATTACACAAAAATTTATAAACAAAAACAATATTTTTCCCATCACTGTACTTTAGCCAGACCGCAACAGGGAGCAGAAGAATTTTAATAGGCCCTACAAGGAATTTTCGCTAACTATATTCATAATAAATAATTTCTTGCCTTCACAAAGTGTAAATGACTGTCAAAATTCATCACAGTATACCTTTAGATTTGGGTCGACGAAGTCCTTTGTATTTCTTTGCATTTCCACTGCAGATGTGGCCTGATCTGTTGCAATAGTACTGCGCGTATTCTTTACCTTTTGACCTCTTAACTGCATCGTGTGTCACATACATCGACATCGTGCTTCGCTCCAGCTCGGCCTTCCACTCTAAGAACTGCAAACACCAACAGCAATGGATACCATTATTCTTACAGAAAGAAATGTTACAAGCTCTCAATCTATCAGCTTTCTAAGCTTACATGTAAGGAATGCAAACCCACCGGGTTTTCACAAACTATGGGCTTGGCGGCCATCAAACCCGAGGCCCTAGGTTTGACTCTGTTTGACCATCCCCCTAACCTGGTTCACTTTGCTGATGATGACTTAAACAACACCTGCAACAGGGTTTTGCCCGATGTACATTAGTTAAGCTTTTAATTGGTTTCCCTATTAACAACTGAAAGCAAAACCACAATCGCACACAATCGAAACACGTTAGTCCATCAATTCAAACAACAATTATGACCATAAGCAGCATTTACCTCTGCAGGCGAGACAAATGTCATTTTCTCAGTTACAGCATCAGCAATGCCATGGTCAGTCACCACATGGTTACGCAAAGTAGCGAGGCGACCAAACCTAAAAAAACATAGAAAAACAAGCAAATATTTCACATATGCCACTTACTTTGCTCATCAGCCAAAAAAAGCCAAGAAACAAGACTTGTATTACTAGTTTTTTTGTTTTGTCTGTTTCTGCGACCGCTAAGTTCCCCGAGTCTACAACCGTGTGACACAGACAACGTTACCTCTGTGTGCAGTCGACCTGTGGACACAATAATGTCGCTTGCCGTTGCTTAGCAGGCATTTCACGCTTTGCTCTAATGCGAGGTTGTCTTGTGTCTTTTGGCATGATGCGCATTAGACCAAAAGCAGAAATCTACGGACAAAATCGCATTTGCAGCAAAAACAATTACACTTATTTGTTATTTGTTTACATAAAACCAAAGAATATATAATTCCGATGGTACTATTAGAGGTGCGCCATTTGGCTAAAAACGAATACGACTCGATTCGTTGATCGTTCATAAATTCTGATTGCTGACCTACATTTTGGACATCGCTTAATGTGCAACTTGCACGAAGTTATTTTTTTTCAAATCAACCGATATTGATAGCAGTAACATTTACCAGTGGCTGTCTGTCTGGTTTTTGGTGGTTCGTAATTCGGCAACAGTTACTTAAAAAGGCATGCTAATTTTCAGACATGTATATTCTCGTATTTTGCAACCTAGTGTGGGTGGTAGTGAATAGACTTTTAATAGCTGCTTTATTAAATAGTTTCTATCGAGTTCAACAGCCAATTAAAAATTTAAAAGTCACTCAATATTTAGCAAATATATTGCCGCTAACCACCTGTCCAAAGTAAACTAACTTGAGATGTGATGGCACATAAATGCTGGTATGACTCGACACATCAGTCAGTACCCTTTATTATGTGGCCGTCTACTAGAATGCATTATGGGTCTATATTATTCCTCTTTAAACTCATTCGAATGTCCCATACCAGGTGATACATTGAAAAAAAGTCGTGAAAGTTGAAGAACATAAATTGTCACGACCGTCTTTGGCACGTTTAACTGCTGTACAAATTTCCACTTTCTGAAGATCAATGATGAACAGGATGCACGTCTGTCATAAACACTAATTTACCACGAAGTCAGGCATAAAAATAAGTAAGCAGAGACGCAGGTGGATGGCAGCATAATATGTCAGCACTGCACCAGCAGTTTTCTAATTCTTTCACGACAAGCTGACCCACAAAGAACAGAAGGCCGAGTCAACACATGCACCACCCTAATGGTTGAAATACACCAATAGTACTGCAACACGGAATTCAAACAAGAAGCACATAGAATAATCTCAAAGTTTTATTGAATAAATACAGCTATGCAAAAGCACACTAGTAAGCACCATTTGACATGAATACTTCATTAGGCTGAAATCCTTACCAAAAAACAATCGTATAACAGCAACATCAACACCCAGACAATCAGCAACAAAAAGATTCAAAACAAAAGGAAATTGGAGCTAATGCTCACAATACGTGCGAAACTGCGAAAGCCTATAGCAGTTCCTGTTCGCAAACTGTCAGTCTATCTCCAGCCATTTTGTTGCAGTTCTTTCTTGAAGTGTGCGCTGCAGCCGAAGATCGCAAAAATCAATAAAAAACACCTTATTTTGGAAGTTCAGGGTCTTTCACTCACTGATGTTGATACGCCGGAAAAGCTTGGCAATACAGGGTGTGGCAAAAAAGTAGCCCCCAAAAGTTTTTCACTGGTTTCTCAGCAACCGTTTGGAATTTTAATTTGAAATCTTAACAGTTTTATTCAGTAACTGCGATGTAAAATGTGATTCAGTTGAAAAACGACAAAGTTATAGATTTTGAACATGACCTCCTATTGATTTTTCGGCATTAAAAAATGTTCAGTCTACTACACCAATGCAATAACATCGTTGAAACAACACAGTTAACTAATGATCAAATGCCAGAATTTCATCGTCAATGTGAATGTTCAAAGTGTCCGCCACCAGCTCCAAGCTCCAACACAAGCTTTCAGTCGCTTACTTTGATAGGTCTTTCACAGTCTTGTTGATCGGTCCTTGTGGTAGGTTGCCCCAGATAGCCTGAAGCGCTTCTTTGACTTCGGCGATTGTTTTCGACATTGTTTTAAGCTTGGAGTAAGCCTCCAACATTACACCCCTGCAATAGTCTATTGGGTTTATATTCAGCAAATTTGGAGGCCACTGGTCCTTTGTGATAAAATCTGGACAGTTGGCTCGCAGCCTGTTTCGTGTGCTGCGCACTGTGTGTGCTGGCGTGCCGTCCTGCTGGAAGATGAACCTGGTGAGCAGCCGGTGATTGCTTTAAAAACAATAATTTAGTAATAGTTTATAAACAAAATAAATTACTGTTTATCAAAACGTCACTGTGACGTTATCGGCAAAAACGTGTTAAGCAGTTTTTGAAAATTAAATAGCATTTTAGCTTAAACACTTTTAATGCTGAAAAATCAATAGGCAGTCACTCTAAAAAATCTATAACTTCATCATATTTTCAACAGTCACATTTTAGTTGACAGTTAGATGTAGAAGGTTTCACTAAATAAAACTGTAAAATTTCACATAAAAATTCCAAACAGTTGCTGAAAAAACATCGAAAAACTTTAGAGGGGTACTTTTTTATGCCACACGCTGTAGTGCTTGTTGACACAGGCAGCATGTCCATGCCCATCTGCAACCGTTTTCACGAAAGACTGGCCAACAACGGTAAAGACTTTTACAGGGGTACCGCTCTTTGATGTCCTGAGTGCAGGTTTCCTTGAACCTAGAAAATCAAGACTTAGACCGTCGAAATCTACGTTTAATGCTAGAAATTTCATATGCTGCTTGTCCATGTCTATCTCAATTAGTTTCGGTGCAATTCGCTCTTGAAATGTGTCTCGCAGCCCGAAATTGCCAAAAGATCTATAAAGCCCCCTAATTTAGCGTTAAGGTCATCCAAGGTCACTGAATTCAGTGGCAACCGAAAGCCAGTGTGCGACTTCCTATTAGTGACTTCCTAGGCCCTATCTCGCACCGTTATTGAGATACGGCGACTTATTGGCTAGAAATAGCAAATTTTTCCCAACCAGTCATTTAGTGCCCTTGTTAGGGGTGACCCCCTTCAAATTTATGGAAAAGCTTTATGCTTCCTGAAACTAGAGTCTTCCATGCAACTAATGGTAAAGATTTGGTGATCCTAGCTTGCAGTTTTTGACTGATCTACCCATTAGACAAATGGACAGATGGACAGAATTGTGATGGCTAAGACGCACTGAAAGCAGTAGCTGCTTTCGCGTAGCTGCTTTCGTGCGTAAAAACTAAACAGTCATTACTGGTCAACAGTAAATGTCTGGAATTGCTACAATGGTCAGCATGTCCGACGTTGTGCATATAACTTATGTTCAAAATATGATCAGAACAGATACGCGTTTCAGATCCATCATTATCATTAGGCAACTGAATAAGTTAACATTACATGTGGTTTTTGATCAGAATAATCTTTTATGACAAACACATGCAGATGTTGCAGTTTATAGTTGCAGCTTAGCAAAATGTGTAGAAACACTGAACAAAAGCTAGTGATGGACCAGATGAAAAGAACAAAATGGAACTGGTCAGAAAGTGAAAAAAACGAAGACAGAATCACCAAACAAGCACTACAGCAGACACTGCAAAACCACAGACAAACAGGAAGACCAATAAATGCGTGGAAACTAGACTTGATAAAAGATATGTGAAGCTACAGCTGGAGGAAGATGAAGGCAGCAGCACAAGAGTGACAGAGCTGAATGGTGAAAAGTGGTTTGTGGCCCCTGGGATCAACAAGGCACAGGTAAAGTAGATGACAGGGTGAATCCTGGGGCAAACAGAAAATCTCAGTAAAGTGGGGAACACTCAATGAAATTATCGCACTATCTGAAAGCTCCAGGCGGAATAAAAAGCAAATAAATACACCAGCTATCAAGATGCACAGCATACTAAACAGTGTCAAGTGTAAACTGCAGTAAGCGAATTGCTTCCAAAACAGCAGCTTTGCAAATTTGTAGAACTAGCAGCCTGGAATGGTTGCCAAGCTCTAGAACATAGCTATGACACATTCTGGTGGAATTTGGACTAATGGGCAATAATATTACTGTCACACAATCATTACATGATTGGCAAATATTTGACATAAAACTTATTAATAAAAATCAGGTTTGGGCAAGACTTCACAGCGAGGCCAAATCTAACAATAAGATATATAATCACTCAGAAGGCAAGTGACACACTGTATATCCTAAACATATATAGTCTGAAAAAGATAATATCAGGAGACCTGCATGGTACAATGTATACTTGAAGCTCAGTGGCAAAAGCCTATAAGTACCGGTATTACATGATTACTTAGTGACACACTGTACAGCAACTCTTAACTATGCTACTGAAAGCAGAAGTCAACTGGCAATAGCCAGCATCGCTGAAGCCAGCATGCTGATTAATCCACAACCCGTAATGAAACTCTCCAACAACGGTTCGACCTAATCTAACAGAATGTTACTTTGGGGTCATACAGGAGTCCGTGCCAAATGGTGTCTCACTCAGTCTAATGATCTCTGCAAACTGCAAAGAGTAAGAGAATAACAAACAGACAGACAGACAGACAGACTTCTCTATGATAACATCCACAGCTAAAGTAAAAAAATGAGACTACAAGAATAAAAACCTAAATACAATACTATGATCATATGACTACTCCACGGCCGAAATGTCAAGCAACTGGTATATTGCAGGCTCACGCAAAGAACTTGCGAAAAGACGCGGATATGGTTCGACCATTAAGTGGCATGGGAGGTCGGAAGTTATTGACAAGCTGATTGGACATGTCACTGATGCTGGCAGCTTCACGTGTACACTGATACAGCTGACGAAATGACTCCAGCTACACAGGTGCAGCAAGCATAGTAATAATTATATATAATAAAAATATAACACGAGGGTCGTTCGATAAATAAGTTTACAAGTTACATTCCATTAATTTTTACAATAGGAAAAAATCGGAAATATATGTTTTGTTGTAAATTTAGTTCTGAACATACATGAAAATTTTTTGATGCTGACATCATTATTGTGATGTCAGCTACTAATAAAAAACGGTCTATTTGTGTAATATTTCTCCGCCAGTAATGTAGCATAACTCACAAGTAACAACCAGCATAGGAGCAAAAAAATGAATAACTGAATAAGTTAGTGTCACTTCTTTAAATGTTAAACACTAGTGTTTCATTTTTCAACATATCGTCTAAATTTGTTCAAACACTTGTTCCATCTGTCAACAAGTTTCTGAATGCCCGATGCAAAAAACGATGCACTGTGTGGCCATCAGTGATCAAACTCTACAATAGTTCGCACTTGTAAACCGAATTCAGTAGACATAGCACTAAGCAAGACAAAACAGCTCATTCCACAAATCACTATCATTATGGTTACTTTTCAAATCACTGCAGTTGCAACCCAGTTGCTAACTGAAATGTTCAAAAATATATTGTAGCACTGTAGCCAAATGGCAGAACAACAACAGAACAAAGATAAGCTGAATATAATGCCAACGATTAAAGAAAACAAAAAATTCAGGAACTTGAATAAAATGCAATTTTTGGTAAAATGTTGGCAATTATTAACACGGTACAGATCAAGAAAGTTTTGAAATTTTCCTACCCATACAGCGCGGTGTTTCAAACTTTTTATTAGCACAGTCTAACGATCTAACTGCACCTGCTTCTCGGAGATCTGTATTGGCTCCTTAAACAAGATAAAGATGACGGATTCGTAGCATGGTGGAGTCGTGAGTGATCCACGGTACGTCCACCACTTATCTGTCTCCTCTGTCACATAGCAACATACAGCAACATGACACATCATCACAGCATCTAATCCATCTAAACCTTGGAACACACGTCTCATCAAAAAAAGATTTTTTAGCTGTTCAGGAGAGTTAGTATAATTTCAGACACAGACATTTCTCTCCAGCTTGCTTCATCCTGCAATTTTCAGGCCCACAATACGTGAGTTCATGTTTCGTCGAGAAGTAGGATTATCACTTCGGTCGACATTTTTTCTTAGAATAAATACCAAGATAATCGGAAACATGAACTGAAGTTAGAATTCAGTGTTATCTTACTTCTAAGAACCAACATTTCCGATTATCTACCAGATAAGAAGAAAGATAATCGGAAACGACAGCTAAGTTAATCCGAGCATTACCAATTAACACCAGACAGCTCCAATGCAAAAGAATAGGCGTAATTTCTTAATCACTAGTGATTAGAAACTTGCTCATCGGTTTTCAGTTCATCTATGGATAAGAAGTAAGTTAATCGGATTCGGTTCTTAGCGGATGTCAGATAAGCGGATGCCGATTAGAAAAAAGATAATCCTACTTCTCGACGAAACATGAACTCACGTAATGTCCCATAATCTATGGTAGTCCACTAAAAGAGCTTACAGTGCTCATCAGACGACATGCTGGAAAAAGATTTTTTAAAACTAGTGTACAATGGAAAAAAACAAAATGATGGAAAAATAAACAAAGAAGAAAAGTGTGGGATGGAAAAACTTGCATCAAAAATTCCGAGGAGGACCTTGCATTGATGCTTTTTTCACCGCCAGCTGCATTGATGCCAAACCCCTCACGAAAATGTCATCAGAAGGCATGCTAAAAAATTCCGAGCAATATGGCAAACAGAGAAAGATACATCAAATAAAACATCACTGAAGCAAAACGGCACACACAGGGAAATAACATTACTCACTGGGTAGCAGACACAATGGGTTGAAACTAACAGACAAGGTACGTTGGTCATGAGCATAAAGTATGTCTGCCATTAGTTTGGTCAGTGGTTCCATTCCAGTATGCTCCGTTCCTGGCTACAGCACCAGCAAACACACTGACACTCCTAACGTGGCAAATCAAACAAGCTGTACAACTTGTAACACAAGCCGAGTATTCAATAAAAGCTGAGTGTCCAGTGTCCACCTTGGTATGTAACCAGCAGCCTAGGTCAACTAAGCCTTCCATCCCTCTGCGGTAGGTAAATCGAATACCGACCTATCTGGTTGGGGTTAAGGTGGGGTGCATTCACCTGCGTTGGGTGGCAGGTAACACTCTGTGATCCCATATGGCAGGTGACGCTCTGTAGCTCTGAGATGGGTTTCCTATGAAGAGCTATAGTATTTAACCACTTAACCAACTTACTGAGTATGTGATATTAGTCTTCTAAACTAGCAATTCAGACTGCACAGACAAACAAATCCGGATTTAAACCAGATTAGGCCTGTTTGATAAAAATGTGGGGCCCTGACGATTTTTCTGACACTAATGTACAAGACCAAAGAATGTGGTGCTTCACCAAGTAAACATTTAAATGTTGCAACACACTACAAAAAGATACGCACAGGCCAAAAAATGTCTTGTTGCTGTCTGACATCCTCTGGCCTGTGAGGCTCCATTTTGCAGAAGGCTCCTGTTCAGCTAAACATGCTGAAATTTTACAGGGTTATCTAAGCCATGTGATGGATAAACTTGAAGTTAATGTAAACTATACAGTATACAACTGTTTCTGTAAAGGCAGGCTTATGACTGACCAACAAAAGCATATCTTAGTTACCTCAATGAACACAGTCAGAACACAGAGTCCATCAGGTGCTGGGACCGCATCCTCAAACTTTATGTACTTCTCCGAGTTCCAGTGAACAAGATGCAGCTGATATGTCACACAAATCAAATATGTAATGCAAACATCTCACCAAACATCTTGAAATTTACTTACTCCTCTGTGCTTTGACACTGGCAAAAAGTGCAAAATATTTCTATTCGATTAAAAATGCAATTAAATAATAAAAAAATTTGGCAAAACAGAAAAAAAGTTATAAGATCGCAATCATATCTAAGCTCCTTGGGATCATCAACAACAAAACTTTGTACTCTCACGTGGTAAAAGACATAATAATACGACTTGTTGAACAAAAAATGACTGCAGTTTACACACATATACATAATTTGCAATACATAATCAGCTATCATCTGAGCTAACCACATAAGTGCCTAAAAAAAAATTTAAACTTTGAACTCACGAGGAACAATGGAGAAAACTTACTGACCTCCGCTGCAAAGACTTTATCACCAATGATGTGCTCCGAGCCAAAAGAATTTGTATCACCCCAGTGAAAATGAAACTGCTTCAATTCATATTTACTCTCCAATGGTCCACCCTCAATATCTGTTCACCAAAGTTTCAACAGAATCACGGCTAATGTACTTCAGCCAGTAGTGAAAATATCTTAACTATTTCACAACAATTCTAATAATTAACTATTACTAGTAAAACGCACACAAAAAATTCTGACCAAACAATATAGTAGATAAATAACAGTCAAATACACGTACAAGTCTAACAAGACTCACAATTTCAATCCTCTAATTATGGTAATAAATGCATCGATTAGGTAAGCCTGAACCAAGTCACGACACAAGCACATGGCAGTGATTGGATGCTTACTTGCTAAATGCCAAAATGTATCAAAATTCAGCCTAATAAGTTGTGTGCAGAGGTGAAAACAAATGTGACTCTTTTTCTGTGACAAAGTGTACTGAATGTCGAGGCATTTTATTCTTGTAGCTATGCAAACCACCTCTGTAGATAATCAATCACAGAGCTCAACTCTGCCTCCGGGGTAGGCAAATCGAGTACCAGCCTACCTGGCTGTGCTTAAGGTAGTGCATGTTCACCTCAGTGTCAAGTGGCAGGCAACACTGTGTGATCCCATATGGCAGGTGGCTTTCGGTAGCTCTAAGACGAGCTCCCATGAAGAGCTATAGACACCCGTTAAAATCTAAGTTCTAACCCTTTAGCATGCTCTAGCTTTTAGGCTGAATCAATGCAAAACCTACAGCATTTGGCAGCAGGTGCGTTGAACTGAACAGATCTTCCAGTGTTGACGAGGGTGCATGCCTCCATGTCAGTGTAGTGTAACTTGAGTGCATTGTCTTGGAGTCGCTGGTCGTACACTGCAGCGGTTGGACTGATTATGACTGGTGACTGATGCTGTCCCAGTGCATTCGGCGCATAATCACCCCACTTGGATGGACCTGCAATTTTTGTACAAAAACATGGGACATCTGTAACGGATAATCACTATATCTGTTGTTCAAAAACACACGGGCTTTGCAGTGAGGACCTAAGTGTAAAGATATCCCGCTTAGAATAACTCCAACTATTCCCAGAAGTTCACTCATGGGTACCAAGATAGTTCCTGCAAGTGCTCTGAAATCAGCCCGTTCAACAATAAGTTTGAAACTAGTTACATCCATTAGCACGATCAGCATATTCACTGACAATAACAGATCTATAACAGCAATTTGGTATTGATATAGAAAAAAGTAGCTAACCGTTGTGGTCAGAATAGCCCCACTGAAGTGTCGTCATTCTGTTCCAGCTACAAACACAGCAATAGCAACATTGTCATATAGTCAACTCATGAAACTCACAGTATAGCCCAGTGCATACTACAGTATACACTGTGGTCCATAAAAAACATGCCACTTATATTTTTGAATAGCTTTGTGAAACATTGGCCAATATTAATAATTTTTGGCACACGACACCAGGAAAAAACTTGACACAAGTGACTCCAGTTTTGGCCACCTCACTTTAATATGGACCATGTGTGTGCATGGTAAATATAATCATTGAACAGACAAATGACAGAAAAAATGCCATGTTAACTAAACAGAAAAAAACTGTGGTCTAACCCTGTGATCCAAACTCTTATTCAGAAGACTGTTGGATAATCAAAATTTTGTTAAGTATCTTCAGGAACAATGGTAGAAAGTAGCATGTTATTGTGGGCTTGCCTAAAAGAAGTTTCAACGTATGACTTAAACACCACACAAATTGTCTTTTATTATGTAGCCTAACTTGTAAAGCACGCAGCAGTATCGTAAAGCTGCCGGCAGCATTTTAGTGCCAACCATTGGGGATACCAAAATAACAACCAATTTATAAGGTGTCTGGCTTTTTTGCCCCTTTGCCGATTTGCCCCCGGCTCATTTGCCCCATGGCTCTTTCGCCCTCTGGCTTGTTCGCCCCATGGCTGATTCGCCGCCTCACCTTAGACGATTCGCCCCCCCACTGAATAAAAGTAATTCAACACTGAGGTTTATACATAATGTTTGTCTTTAGGAATAGACAGTTTATGCATGATGATAAAAATAAACGATATTGAAGTGCATGCTATTGCTATATAGGCTTAGGCTGTAGACTAACACTAACTATGAATTTCTTATCAAGGTTTTCAAAGCCTAACATTTCGATATGTTTAAGCCGAGTTTTAAGCGTTCTAGGTATAGGCTATATATAATAGTTGTGCCGCTGCAATGAAACCAAAGATGACTGACTTTGTGAGCTGTAATCACTTATTATGCAGTTTTTTGTCACGTATAATGTTAATTAAAGTACAATAATTCTAGCGGTAGATCGGCGATCTTGCTGTTAGCACTGGAAAATTGCTAGAGGTAGATCGGATAGATACACCATTGGGAAGATGGTATATGCCTGGTAGACAATAAGGACTAGGCCTATAAAAACCATGCCATCACACTGTCAGGTATTTAAATCAGGCTTATTCAGTATTATATCAGAGTCAGTCTCAAGCCAAGACTGTTTTTTGTAACACGGACTTAGAATTAAAGTGTTTCTGAATAAATTTCATTTAATGCTTGGTAATTGATAACATTTCAGTTCCAACCACAATCTTAGCAATGCAGTAAAGAAATGTGGCTGCATTCTTACATTAACAATGAGATAAATGTAGTTAGATAAATGGCGATCTAGCACTAGTGATTTACTGCTCTCTAGTGCGAGATCGCTGATCTACCGCTACCATTGACCATTAAAGTGTCGTAGCATTTCGCCTAATTGCTCCCCCAGTTGGGTCTACTGCAGAGCCCCAACCGAAATTGAACTAGGGTTAGAGTTAGGGTTAGGGTGAGGTTTAGGGTTAGATAAAGTATACGACGCAAAATGAGATTAGGCGAAATGAGATGACATCCGTCGTATACTTACTTACGGTCGGCCAAAAAAATGGAACAGAAAAAAATGCTGAACGACAAAACAAAGCTTGTCAAAGAAGCAAAAAACGACAAAGCAAGTCGTTGTTGCTGGTCCGCCTATCAAAAAAGGGTAAACATGCAGTTTAGTGGCCTAAACAAAATACACAGTCAACTTACCGCCTATATACAGGCGAAGCTTAGGGTTAGGCTTAGGTTTAGGTTAGGATTAGGGTTAGAGTTAGGATTAGGGTTAACTGACTGCATGCACACTTTGGCCCTTATAGGCAGTAAGTTGACTGTGTATTTTGTTTAGGCCGCTAAACTGCATGTTTACCAAAATGCATGTTTAGGCAAAATGGAGGACGAGTGGAGTTTACTGGGCGCCACAGGAATACACCTAACCCTAACTCAACTCTAACCCTAACCCTACACCTAACCCTAAACCCTAATCCTAATCCTATTGGTAGTTATACGGTATATATGTGAAATAATAGGCGCAATGTATTCCTATGGCGCCCAGTAAACTCCACTCTACCCCAAAATGGGATTAGGCGAAATGCGATTAGGCGAAATGCTACCCAACCGACCATTAAAGTAACTATTAATCAGTGGCGTGACGATACATTTAGTTGTTCCCTTTCTGTAAATTGAAACACAAGCCTCAATAACGAATCACCGATATATTCAACGTGGGGGGCGAATCGTCCAGGGTGAGGGGGCGAATCAGCCAGGGGGCGAACAAGTCAGGTATCTGTAAGCCTAATCACGAAAACGGAATGCCAGAATTGCAAATGACTAATGCTAAAGTTGTGTAATGCGAAACTATAAGAGCCGCAATCACGTCTTTAGACGAACACCAACAAATTATACAAGCAACAGTCAAACAACAAATTTTCCACGTTTGCTTACTTTTATATCTGACATCATAACATGGCGTTTTTTCGAAATCGCGAGCCAGTAAGTAACGAGAAGCACGCGCAAGTTACGGGTGCGGCCAAAAAGTAGCCCCCTAAAGTTTTTCGCTGTTTTCTCAGCGACCGCTTGAAATTTTAACTTGAAATTTAAGACGTTTATTTTCTGAAACCTGTTACATCTAACTGCCAAATAAAATTTGATTCTGTTAAAAAATGACGAAGTTATAGATTTTTGAACATGACCGCCTACCGATTTTTTGACATTCAAAAATGTTCATGCTAAAAATGCTATTTAATTTTTAAAAACTGGTTACACGTTACTGCCGATGACTTCACAGTGACGTTTTGACAAACAGCAATTTATATTGTTT
>Ga0209367_1004385_pt1 | contig 19436 bp, 8 predicted proteins | sample WorMetLIZISLAND2_FD_187412 | JGI IMG/M metagenome (GOLD analysis project Ga0209367, IMG submission 187412) | Marine gutless worms symbiont microbial communities from Max Planck institute for Marine Microbiology, Germany - Olavius geniculatus... ...
GGTGTGGGACAACCCTGCAGGAGTTAAGCCACACTGCCCTAGATAGGCAGCGGTGGGCAGCGATAGTAAGAATGGCGTCAGACACCAACGGGCATTGAGCCCACGGTTGTCGATGATGACGATGATGGTATGCAGAACAAATGCAGCAGCGAGCTTTTCTTGCCATACAACTTTACGTTTAAATTCGCACGTCACTAGCATTGTTTACGTGCTCTTTGACCTTTGACCGACAAGATCTGGAACAAGAGTGTTATGTAAACTTTGTGCGTAAATGATTTGTAATTTACGTGTCGGAGTTGTAATATTTGGCGAATTATAAATACAAACCAGCACCAAATACAGCGGTATGTCGGTGTTTCTAGTTACTTAATTTTATTTGATGTGTTTTAATAGCTTATACTTTGAGTAGTGTCCGAGCCACATGCAGCGTTTCATTTTCAGTCTTCTGTGAACAAAGATGCGTTTCATCGTCATCATCATCATCATCAGTGAATATGCGGAAGCAGGCCAGGGGCCTCTATTTTCGCCCGAAGTAGATAACATTTACACAAATATCAATCAAAACTAAACTATATATATACTGTTTTCTCATTGACTTCTGGTACCAGATGTCGGATTTATAGTCATAATACAAACTAAAACCACGCCAAATCAAATCAAAACATCTCTTAAAACTATTAACACTACATGCTGATACAACATCGTCAGGTAGTGAGTTCCATATCTTAACTAATCTATTTTAAAAAAATGTTTATATCTGTTTGCACAGATTTTTGGTAGTCTGACAAGAATGTAGCAACAGTTGTATCATTGACGTCATGTCCTGACCGATTGCTGATGCATGTCAAGCAGTGGTACAATGTCAAGACCACCTCAAGGTGCAACTGATGGCATAACAGGGACTTGCCCGAACGTTACCACCGTACAGCGAGTCCGACCCAAAACAGCATCTGTCTCAGCAAATTCTGCCGACCGCCAGACCATTTTGCCGGATGTTGCTGTCGATGATGCAACGACCATCGGAAAACGATTTTCCATGTACCCGGTCCAGAGGAGAGGTTCTCGCAAGAAGACCTTGTCGTTAAACCCAGAGGAGCGGGAAGCTCTGGAGAATTTGATCGAGGAAGTGATAATGGGAGGCGTTGGCGAAGGAGTGATTGACAGTGATGCTAGTTCTTCTGATGATGACGCAGATGACCAGTCACCATCTTCTACTCAGAATTCCATTCCTGGAAGTTTAGCCGGCATGGTTGCCATAGGTGATGCGGCTCGACAAGATACATATGTAAAAGGTGGGAAGAAATTCTATCCTGGACAGCTGAAAGTTGCACTAAAGCACATGCACGATCTTCCACCGAGGTTTGTGCGGAAGTTGGCCAAGGCGCAGCAGTATCTGGATGCTGGAGGCATTGTCAGCTCTAAACCAGCGGTTGGCGTCGGACGTATTGATGAAGAGGAGGAGACGACAGCTCAGTCTAAGGATGACACAAAGCGACCAAAGGCAGCAGTGGTTGCTGCAACTACAACGTATGCTACAAATGTGCCATCGTTGGAACGAGATCGGGACAGGACTAGAGTGAAAGAAAACAAACTTAAGGATGCGAAGAAGATGATACGAACGTTGCTGACTGATCGTGACCAGTATGTCGACGAAGGTGTAAACTCTGCCACTGCCAGTAATCAGTCCAACCCTGCTGCTACTGATGATGTTTTCCAGGCAGTTGTGTCCACTTCCAGTAGTGATCATAAGCCTCAGAGCATCTCGCCATATCACCAGCATGACACTGCACCACGGCAGATCGTAACTGAGAGTGCAGCGATGTCAGTCGGTGAGACTGCAGAACCAACATATGCTGCGTCTTTATCGTCCATCGTAACATGCACTTCCAGTACTTGTGGTTACCATTCGGCTGTGAGAGGCAATGTGTCAAACAGAGTCACCGAACACGTGTCAAAAACATCAGATCCTAGCTACAGAACCAGCCACCAGTCGCCAAACCAGCCGGTAATCGGTTCTCAGCCAATCCCGGCTCAGCCGTTTGCATCGCTATCTCCGGGGATTCCCCAGTACCAGCTTGACATGCCAGTTGTCCACGGTGTGAAGCCAGCTCCAGTGCTGAGCCAGTCTCCACCGGGAACTCAGTTCTGGATACCGCAAACCGTCGTTCCGAGCAATGCACCCGGATATTACGGGTCATCTCCGCCTGTTGTGGGAATGACCGGGGTTCCCAGTGCATTCAGTCAGCCTGTGCCATATGCTTACTCCATCCAGTCATCTTATCCCACTGTCCAGGGTGTGCATGCTTCATATACTCCCCAGTACGTTTACTCTGCCTCGCCGCCAAATCAGAGTCTGGTTGCCCAGCCTTATTCCATTGCTGCTGCTGCTGCTGCTTTTAGCCAGCCCGTCTCATATCCAGTGACCATACTGCAGCCTGATCAGTATGTAATGTCGGCTGCTAACTTTTACCAAAACACTCCACCCCCGGGCTACTGTCCACCCCAATCACGACCCACTTATGAGCAGAGACCGATATTTGCAGGCGATGTGCCACCCCCACCAGTGGATGGAGCGAGAAAGCACATGCTTTCCCCGTCCAACTATATTCACAGCTCGAGTGCCTTAACTGTTCCAGTTACAGCAAGTTATAAGCCACTGAATTCTAGCATCGATACCAGGTCAGGATATATCAAGCCGGTAAATATTGGATCTGTAGGGAATAGTGTCTCCAGTAATCTTGATGTGGATCAGAAATGTTCACCTGCAATGCGTCCTAGATCTCTGCACACTGTTGGCCGCCAGTCTTCAGATATTGGTGCCAAAATAGTACAAAAGATTATGCCTCAAATGCAGCAATCTTCACCGGGTCTGGCGTCTGCATTAAATGGTCCCCATCCAAGATTTTCCAAGTCTCCCATCAACGTTTCTTCATCTAATCCATGCACTGCAAAGAGCATTTCACATTCTATGCCGAACCTCAGTAAAAAAGCCAGACCACAGAGTCCCAGAGCTGCTGAGGTGGCAGTTTCCAAAGCTTCTTCATCAGATTCAACAGTCGTAGATAAAACCAACACAACAGCACCCATAGAGCATCCTGAAATGGAGCCGAACCACGGAAATTTTGAACCTTCAAACTTCCAGTGCACTGATCTAGAAAATTTTTCACCGCCGATTTCAGATGCCAGCATTCTTTCAGATGGTCAGTCAACCAACACTGTGTCTGAAGGTTACAGCTGCGATACTGAGGGCTGCGATGCACAAGCCGATTTTGCTGACTCCAGTGAATTATCTCAGCCCTGTGCAGCAACTTTGATGTCTGATACTGGGAACCCACTAGCAGAGAAGTCAGATTTATGCATATCCCGTGCATTATCTGTGCAGCCAGTTATTGACCCCAGTATCTCAGGAACAGCCACAATGTTATCTGTTAGTGCCTTCTCCGCAGGAGTCGACATAGTTGACAACAAAAACAATGATGTGACGTGTTCGCTGTCTATTAATCGTACAAGTGACTGTTTGGGTGAGTCGATTAAGCATTCAAATTCAATGGATTCGGCATCGGCTGAAGATCATTCGGCATCAGTGTCAGAATTGAGTTGCTCTTTTAAGGCAGAAACTCCAAGCACTTCTTCTTCATCTCAGTCTTCCTCTGTACTGGTCGCAACAGTTGTGGCTGAGGCTGCAGACATTTCACTTGATGATGATGCAACATGTGTCTCGTCATCATCGGATTTATTCGTTACTCTGAGTTCAAGTCTCAGGTCAGCCCTGGTGGATATGTTTGGACCAGCTGCTGAATCTACTACTAACTGCGGTACGTTATTGCTATCTGCTCATTGGGAGGCATCATTCTGCAGCTTAACCTTGCTGAGGATAATTTTTTCACAACAATTTGGAGATCTAAGTTACAAAAATTCCTAGGAATGTTCGTAAGTTTTTAGGAAGTAAGTGACACAGTAAGCTTTTTAATCTTTTTCTGAGATCTCAACGTTTTTCGTAAGATATCGATGGAATGTTCTTTCTGAAGTTTGCCTCTTGTTACTTTGCTCAATGTCCTCCCATTATGTCTTAAGATGTGTGTGTACCAGCAATCTTAGTTTGTGATACATGATGTAAATTCATCAGAATACAGCCTTTGTCTAACCTTACGTTGTGGAATCACTGTCCACTGTCCAGTGTCCACTAGGTGTCGCTGTGGTGGACTATAAGTAGTAAGTTCTACTTGAAGACATCTGAGTTTGTATTGCCATGCTGTATTTGATGATACAGGTAATGATGCTGTGATTGTTGTACAGTGGGTGAAAGTTCGCCATCATCCAGTCATGTTCGTCTTAATCGGTCCACGGCACGTGAAATTTATGTTAGTTGGCTACAATCTGTGTCGTCATCCGTACACTCAGCGACAACTTATAATACCACCGCCGATGACAGTGTCTGATATATCATTTATAGTACAAGGGGCACTCAGAAGAATCTACGACTCGGTGTCTTAGACTGAAAAGTTTCCCAAAATCTATGCATCAGTAAAACCTGCATGCATTCCCTACTTACATATGCATTGAACTGTGCAATGGTTGTGTTGATAAACAGACTACAGTTCACATTATGGGCCTGTTGCTTTTTTATTGTGAAGTGGCAGAAATTGATGAATGTCGCTCGCAAGCAGCTGTCTCTACTGGAAGTCGCCTGATGGAAGCTTCGAATTCCAAATGACAAAAGTGTCTCTGAGTATTTTGTGTAGGTCTACTTTGCAAGCCAGTGCTGAGTGAAAAATGAACTGCCTTGATGTGTCATCATCATGTGTCAGTAAGTAGTGAAAGTATGTACATTGATGAGCATATTGTGCTGCTCATATACAATATATGAATTATTTGGGCAAGCCATTCGCCTACATTGTCTCACAAATGGAGGTCTTGTCATTGAGAAATTACGTCCCAAAATGTTAGGTATTTCAATGACAAGTGGTGTGTATACACTGTGTACAAAATGATGTGACTGTTGCAGAGGTTTGTAGCAATTTGCTGTTAATGAATATAACTTTGTTGTATCCAAAACTCTGAATGATTTTGTTTATATTGCATACTCAAACTGATATGAAAGCAATAGTGCAGCATATATTGTTTATTTGCATGATTAAGTGTGTAAATGGACAAAATTCTTAAAATTTAATTGACTTGAGTCGTCATTTGTTAGCATCCTATTTTGACATAATTTTGCATATATCCAGAAACCGCAAAACCTGGTGGCATGCAAATAGAAATTATTAAAAATTCTGTAATTTTTTAAAACAGGTTGCTGATGCTAAATTTGCTGCTATGTGCTATTGCACTGTTATAGACATGCACTTGTTTTTTGTTTAACACCTTGGAATTTCTTCATTTCCAAAAAAAGCAAAATTCTGCTGTTGACATTGACGATTCGTGTTATATTTTTCGATTTTTCTGTACATGCCTAACTCAGCACAAGATGTGATTGTTATTCTTGTTTTGCGCTGTTATCTTTTTGTTTAATGTGAATAACTTTCTGATTGTCTATACTGCGAGGCAAAAAGTATGCCATCATGTTTTTTGCTATCAGTTTGCAAATTTGTTATTTATGAAATATTAGAAACTAGCTCAATCAATTTGCATTTGTCATACCTAGCATTTATTTGCACGAAAGCAAAATTTAACAACATCGTCAACCGTCCAAAGTCATTGTTCTTCATGTCACAATTAGCATTGCATTTAGTTGAAATGGTCCATCTTTTTTGCTGTTTAGATCGCATGCTGATTTTCTGACGGTTTTGTTTCACAATGTAATGTAGCAACACATTTCGGGTGTGGCGGGTTCTGTAATGGTTACTTTGTTGCAAACTGTCACAAGTGTGTGCGAGACAGAATGTGAATATCGGGGGCTCAGTATTTGGTGAAAAATTATAACAACCTTGGTGGCATATTTTTCGACTCACAATATAGTTTTGGCCGTCAACTCAACGTTTGGCTCAGTATTCACTTTTACAATACCACCGCAATGTGGTTCATAATATTTTGTATCATCTGAGTGCTTTGTAAGAAATGATTTTTGTATTGCTGTCTCGTTCTGTCAGTGATATATGCAGTGTTTTTTCAGTCAATGTTTGGTAAGTTTTTCTACGCCGAGTCCAAGTCGTTTTGTGCATCAATTCCAGTGCCTGTTAACAGTGCTGCATGTGTCTCATTGATACAACGTGGACAGTCGCAAACCAAGGGTATTTTTGTCGATTATTATCATTGCATTGGAATAGCTGAGCATTGTTGTTTAATGAGCCGGATGTTGTGTTCATGTTCATGAGTGCTTGCTTTTTTGCCAAGTGCTGCCAGACAATTTTGCCCCAGGAAGAGGGGAGACAATTGTTACGGTATTGCAGGAGTCCCAGTTTTGGCAAAACTATCCATTTACAAGGCAAACATTCAGTGGACAGTTTCAGTCAAATTTGGACCTTCACTTCAACGGATGAGCAGTTTATGCAGATAAATGATAAAAAAATCCACGTTGTAAAATGCCAGGCCATTAACCTCAAGTCTTATTTTCTGTTACCATTTGACTGGTTACCTGTTTGACGCGAAAGAGTCCCTCGTTTTGACCAACCAGGCCATGCATTTATGGTGCTTATAGCAAGAAGCAGGGGGCCTTTGTGCCATTAGATAATGACCATTGTGCTGCTGTCCTAGTGAAGAAGGCTACGACGGAGAACGTTGTATTTCCTGTTTCTGACAATTATTGAATTTTGTGGAATGCTGTTTGCCAGAAGTTAATTACCAATTTTCCTTAAGCTTATACGTATTTTCACTGTGTGGAAATGTGGGCTTTGGATGTGAAATGTAGCAGTTGCTAACTATGCACCATATGACGCTACTGTTATTAATTAATTATACATTATTAAGTATGACGTTCTGTTGTATTTGATTTAGTTGTTGATGTTCAGACCATGTATTAGTGATAATGCAGTTTGTAAAGAAGTTATTCGATGCTGGTGACTGTTATAATAATTTCTATTGGAAATGCAGTGGATTGCTTGCACCTTTGCGTATAAACATCACAGTAATGATATGGTCCTGCATGGAACCATTTTTTCGAGTGTCGTTTTTTTCTGTACTGCATGGCATGTATTTCACTTTATTCTACTGCTACTGCTGCTGTTACTATACGGCCATCCTTGCAGGGTCATCTTACACATTCATTCATATGAAAAGAAATAACATCGATGTAACTGTTCCACAGTGCTGGAGTAAGGCTGCTTTCACATAAACACGAGTAAAAGTCTGGCACTCTACGGGTACCTCGTACACGAGTTCCGGCAAACACGAGTTTGCATGTATTTCAATGGCGGCCATTCACATACATATGAGTACGGGTTACCTGTAAATTTCACTCGTATGAGTAGTTTCTGTGCAGGTCATGTTTTTATCCAACCTGTGCGAAATAAACTACTCATAAATAACAATAATATACTGTACAAAAGCTGTGGCACATATTTGACGTCAGCACTGATGTTATTGTAAAATATTATTCCTCGTTAGAGGTGCGCGGTTGATAAAATTGTCAGCGATTTGAGGAAATATTGTTGTTTATTCGCGAAGCATTTCCTCAATTTGATTTCATTCAATATGGCCGACACGTATTGAGTTATGTGCTTGTACAAGTGACTGTGAACATTCCACTCATACGAGTGAAGCTTCTACGGGCCATAAACAAAAACCCAGACCTGTACTCATGTCTATGTGAATGCAGCCTAAGTAGTGTTCCAGTTGTCAGGGTTGCTCAGTCTACTGTATGATTACATATAACTATGCAGACAGCCGCACATTAGGTCAGCACTGTGCCAACGTCTTTGTTTGCTGTTTTCAATTTCTGTTTACCAGGCCAATCAGGCCTTTTGAGGTGGGGAGGGGTTGGGTGTAATTTACCTTGGGTAAATGACATGACATTTGGGGGTGTTTGGGGGCCCCCGGCCACCGTAGCTGAGAAATATAAAGTACATCAGAATATGCAATTTTCGAAAGAAAAGTTCAAAAATTTTCTCTCCAGAGGGACTCCGCAAGACTGTTACCCTGGTCCTTGCTGTGGCTTTCGATAGGCCTGAGGCCAGTTGTTACATTGCATGATTCAGAAAGCAGAATTTCATTTCTGTTGACCAACCACCGATGAATTTATACACATAAAGGTTGTAAACTGTTTTGTGGCACACGCTGACAGTGTCAAGCACGTTTGTATTTGCATTTGCTCATTTCATGTTATTCTGTGTTACATTTAATGTTTGTCCAGGTGAAACGTCTCATGAATATTTGCTGCTTTATACTATTGACAGTGATATTATTGTAAAGGTCTAAATTTTTGTTCTAGCAAGTGACAAAAGCATAACCATACTACTCGTACACTGCCAAATTTTTTGAGGCCATCAGCCTGAGTTATTGTGTAAGTAATTTGACACTTTACCAGAAGGTGTCTTATCTTTGCTATGCCTTTTCCACAGGGTGGCCACAAAAATCAGGAGAAGAAATTCCCAGAGTTTTTGAAAGCTATAAACTTTCTTTTCCATAAGTTTTTGCAACAAAAAGGTATGGTAATAATGGTAATCTGGGGAGCATTTAAGCTTTCTCAGAATAGTCCAGGGCTGAGCCCCAGCTGCAAATACATTTTGGAGCACTTTTGGACCCCGGAAAGCACGTCTGGTGTTTGTTACAGTTTATCCTCGAGCTTTCACAGAATTCTTGATAATCTCCCAAATTTTCCAGGTTCAGAGAATTCTCTCAGTATTACAGATTTGTGGCTGCACTGTCCCATTACACAGCTGGACCATGGCTCAGATTAAAGATGGGGCATGCTGCATGTTGAGATTTTCAGATCAGAAGGAATGCAGAATTTGAGCAAAGGATTTCAATCATCTTTCTTGCAATGTATATCGTTTCAGCCATGATGATGTTATTTTCAGCTTATGAATTTGCTAAAACTGGCATGCATTCTGTTGAAGTGACAGTAGGTCCATCAGTGATTTCACTATTGTTATTTTAGTCTTAAGGAACTAAGTAAGTACGTCTACTGTATGGCAGAAACCCACCGAATCTGAGGCACAGAGGGTGAGGTGGGACAAAAATGGCCTGAATGCTAGGTTGTAGAAAAGTTTTAAGTTGAAAACAGCATATACCGGCAGAAGGGAAATTGTGAATGGCCAATGGAAGACATTCCAAATGTTGGAAATGGCTGATGCAAAACTGAGAACCGAAACGTTAGAACACAAGGGACAAACTGCAAATTTAAAGTCCAGTGAACATTGGGTTGTGTTTTTTTTGCTGTTTGATTGCCTAGTAAAACTCCATAGGTGGCAATACGGACAAAAACATAAAACACGCTGAACCGAATTTCATGATTACTAAACAACACTAAACATTACAAGATATCAACAATACAACCTGTACACGATAGATATATACACAGATGACAGTCATTTACTCACAGCAATTGACACAAACACATGGACATGTTATGTTAATACACAGATCTACAAAGAACAAGACGTTCACGAGATAGACAAAAAACATGAAAAATTTGATAAAAAATGCAGTCAGCTGTACATATTTACATGAACTTAGATCGGGACTAAGCGTACGGTGCTTCTGTGGTGATGGACAGAAGTGTTGTGGCAGGAGGGTGGGATAATTACCACATCTCTAAATTTATCCTGTTGTAGAATTTTTCTTCTGATCATTTTCACCCAAAAATTGAAAAAATTTGGGCCTAAAGCCCTAAAATCCCTCATTGGGGGGGAATTTAAGGGCACTCTAACCCCACTCCACCTTTCTAACCTACAATGCTACCAAGGAATAGTCTACAACAACTACCGGTACCGTGACATTTAGTATGTGGTTGCATGCGAAACAGAAGCATATCTGCAAACGTTTTAGTTTGATCCAACCACTAGATACTGTCTTCAACATGCGTTCAAGCTGCTAAAAATGTAATGCAGGATTTGCACAAACAATCTGCAACATTTTGATTTTACACGTTACCCCGAGCTTGCACCAATGACAGAAAACAAGGATACTGTTGCAGCGATTTTCCCAGCAGGAATACAACATATGGCATACATCTCGTTAACTGCAATGATCCACAGCAAATTGGCACATGACATTTGATACTGACAGAGGGAGCACATCACTTTAACTCAAAGAACGATAATGAGGACAATAATTCCAACAGTATACTTAGCATCCCTAAGTAGCTGCATGCTGTAGGCCTAGTGCCACTGACTGGACTGGTGGTATTTCTACGTGCTGCACCGTAAGTGCAATGGATGACTTTACAAAGCAGTGCGGTATCAACTACGGAAAAGTTCATCCACTAGTCCATACATTGCAAGGATTAGAGATGGTTAGTGACAGGCTTAGGAATACAGGTAGGGATAAACTTTATCCTCAGCTTTGGCGACCCCTATCTATGGCAGACCGGAACCTGACCATAAAGACCAAATTCAGACAAGTGCCTCTGCAGACTAACAGCCAGTCACCAATCAGCTGCCACTTCTCTGAGAGTGAGTGAGAGTAGGGTTTAACGTCCCACCCGACACAGTATAGGTCATTTCTGGGATGGCCTTTCCAGACAAAATTGCACATACACATAATAACAGAACAAAAGTTTAACTTCTCTGAGATCATAATATAAGTGCTTCCGACTCATGCAAGCAGTGCTTTATCAAGTACACAGACATTTATAGCTGCCTTTGATCAGTACGAAAAACAGTCACCATTCACTACAACTGCACATAGGTCAAACAAATGCATTCACTACTACGAGGGTCATCCCAAAAGTTTCCGGCCTTGACATATTAGACAACAATATTTTCCACAATCTATACATCAGTGAAACGTATATCCTTTACGAACTCTAATGAGTCGGTTGCGGATATGACGTCATTGTAATTTATGACATCACAGAGCATTAAATACAACCGATTTTCAGCGTAAACGAAAGAGGCTCGAGTCATTCATCATCATGGATAGCGGACACCATCATTATCAGCTTTCAGATTTCAAAACGGATAATAGTCACTGGGAGTAACGTCGTTGCTGTATGCAGAGTGGTCTTGGTGTAGAAAGTCATAGTCATGAACAGCCAACTGGGTAACTGTAGACTTTGGACTGGACTGCAGTACTGAAATTTGGGGAAATTGTGCACGGCTTGCTAACTGGCCCCTCCCAGCCCCTCTGCCCATCAGGGACCCATGTAACTAGTCACAAATTTTGATTGGCCTTTCATAAACACAAATGATATAATTAACAGTTAAATTTTTAATAAAATTTTTCTTATATCATCAAATAACGGCATTGCATCATATCTTGGCTGAAGTGCTTTGATTTGCGACTACCACAGATTAGGCTATAGAATGCTCTATGACGCAATGACGTCACTTCCACCGTCTGTTCACATGAATACGCAAGATAGGTACCTTTTACTGATATATAGACAACAAAAATTTTTTTGTCTAACATATTGAGGCTCAAAACTTTTTGTAATGTCCCTCCTCTATTTGCATGAAGTCGTAATTGACTCAAATGCTATTATTTGTGGCTAGCGCAAATGTAGGCTATTCTATGTTCACATATTCAAATGAGAAATTCACAAATGTATTTGTTAGGACTTTCACAAAATCAGATGCCATGGGGCTCCACTTTGGTAAACCTAACTACAGACTGGAAAATTGTCATGCAACAGTGAGCCTGATTCTATCCTGTTTGCGTTAGCACTCCAAATTGTTTCGGTTCAAAGCTACATGATGTCATAAATTACAATGACATCATATCCACACCAACTCATCAGAGTTTGTAAAGGATGTACGTTTCACTGATGTATATATGGTAGAAAATATTATTGTCTAACATGTCGAGGCCGGAAACTTTTGGGATGGCCCTCGTACATTGCACGCAGACGCACGAACACGCAAAACATGATACTGCAATACACAGCAAAACAGACATTATCAAAATGCAGTTTCAGCCCGGACTTTCTACCTACGTAAATGGTTGTGCACGTGAACGCAGTACGTAATTCTGATAATAACAATAATGATGACGGATTGTGATAACTAAAAGCAGCTGGAGAACAGTAACCTTCAACGAACCATTTCATTGTGTATTAAATCATGACAAGTTCGTGAATTAATGCTGCCATCTAGCAAAAACAGTACTTTAGCTATTGCTATCCCATTAACAAACAAGTTAACAGGGGAAATAATGAAGCAAATTGGGGGATAGGGTCATTGGATTTTGTGACCGTTAATACAGTCGGACTGCAAATGCAGTCATTCTTAGTATATTGGACCCAAATAACAAAAAAAACTTCCTTCAAAATCAGTTCACAACTTCTTTGAATAATCTCATTTGAAAGACCCAACAGAGGAATCCTAACAGGCAGACAAAGATAATTTCATTACTGACTTCCTTCTGCACAGCTAATAATAGTATGATAATAATGCACTCTTTGGTGCCAAACTTTCTGCTTTTCTGCAGTTCATATTTTAAGATGCAGAGTTCAACAAAGACCTTTATCAACCCAACAGTGTTGATTTAGCAATTCACATGTAACACAGCAAATGCAAGGCGACCACTCTACAGCACTGTTCCCTATGTAGCAGCTATCCTCGTCCTGCGGACAAACGGTACAGAAATGAGATATGGCTGTATAACTATAGCAGTACAATAATGCACTATACACTGCACCAAAAATGTGCTATCCACACTAATAAACATTAGTGTTGCCACAATGTGAACTTAACAACAAACTAATTTTTCTGAACAAGATTCCCCTCCAGAATTCCCAGACTTTTGGTAAATCCCCCGACTTTTCCCCCACACTATAAAATTCCCTGTAATTTGCAATAAGCAGTCTTTTGCGATAAAATGATTTTCCTTTGCTGAATTCCCCAACTTCTCCCTCACAGGTGTAGAATTCTCAGATGTTCCCAGGTTTTCCCTTACAAGCGGCAGCAAATGCGAGCAAACTACGATGCTTGATTCTGTACTCGAACAGTCGGGAATGAACAAGTTATCAGAACTGGCCACCGGCCTGCTGTGCATAGTTTGTATACTGTCCAGGTGGCATTTGACCCCCCGATGCAGGCATCGGACTGTTCATAGACCCCTGTGCCACTGCGGATCTCATCTGAGGTCCTTGGATGCCGGTTCCAGACGGCGGCATCATCGGCGGCCCAGCCATGTGCTGGCCTCCACCCGACTGCATTGGGGGCATCCCAGGCATCGGTCCCCCAGCACCACCTGGAGGTGCCCCCATCATTGGGGGTCCTCCTCCCTGCATACTCTGCCCCGGGGGACCCATCATCCGCATCTGCTGCGGGGGTGGTGCGTATCCGCCAGGGTACTGGTCCTGTGGCTGATAGCCGGGATAGATTCCCGCCATCTGATTTCCGCCGGTGGCACCTCCAGTGTTCATGTAGCCGGGTTGCTGCTGCTGTTGAGGCATAGACATTGATGGAGGTGGTTGTGCTTGTGGTGGATAGCCAGGCTGCTGGGCTGACATGGGTCCGGGTCCTTGTCCGGCCTGTGGGTGATACTGTTGAGCAGTGGCGCCACCGTACTGGCTGGTCACGTACTGCTGCTGCTGCTGACTGGGATTGTATCCAGGCACTGCACACACAATACAATAATAGGTTAAACATTAGGGGTGCATTGGATCAAGATGTGGATCCGAATCCTGGAACCGGCTGGATATCCAGTGGTTTTTAAAATCTAGATCCAAGCAGAATCCTCAGATGTAGGATCTGACAGGATCCAAAGTCTGTGGACTGGCCGGATCAGAACATTCTTGATCCTGTGCACCTCTATTAAAGAGGTGTTCATGAGAAGCCCAAACTACAGAGTGCCGTGTGAGACCACACACTGCTCCTGCCACCCGACACAGCTGAATGCAGAAACGCACCCCACGTTAAACCCAGCCAAGCAAACCGATACTGGATTTGCCCACCACAGAAGGACAGAAGACTGTAGGCATTGGTTATATACTGCAATGGTTTACCTCTCTCCAGACAGTTCCCCATCCGGGTAGTAACAACCTAATACTGACCAATTGGGAGTTGAACTCACAACCTTTTGATTGCAAGTTCAGCTTCCTAATGCATTAAGCCTCTGCTATAACTTTTACACCAACATTTGATCAGTACTGCAATGTCTGAAAGTAGACAGTTTAAGTTTTAAAACACATAACAGATGTGTGTTGCTAACTAAGGTATCAATTTAAGTGAATCAGTCTCTTCAAACGAGGCTACTTAGCTACAATAAAACACGGGTAGCAAAAACTATGAATACAAAAAAGCTGGGTTAATAAAAGCAGGGACTTACTTGAAAGGTTGGGAGACCTGCGTGACATTGACGTCTGTGGTGGAGGTGGCATATGGCGCGGATTCATCATCATACCACTTGGGTTTACCATGCTCCCAGTCTGGTTTACCATGCCGGCACCTTGGTTTACCATACCACCACTCTGCAATACAAATCAATTGACATTCTTTTACAGCCAGCTTAGTCAGACGGTACTTTTCCAGACTATGCTTTCTGCTATATACATTTTTATTTTCTGGTTTTAATTTCTAGCTTTTACCGTGTCTTTAGACTATGGAACAATTGTAACATAGTCCAGAAATGCACTGCACTTCACATTAAATCACACTATTACTAACACCATAATATAAATTGCATTGCTAGTAAGCACCAGGCTGCAGGACTGGCAGAGTAAAAAATACAATCATAAAAAGCAAAATGTTTCCTCAGATATACAGCAGTTTTTCTGACCCCCTTCTACTTCTACGGGGCTAATGCATCTTATAATGTGCCTGTTAATGCCGCAGCTGTCACTGGTATTTACTACCAGTGGGAATATGGGACCTAAACCCAGGTAACCCTATTTGCCCACCATTAGTGCCCCTTCGAACTAATGAACTGTTCCCAACTTATATGACTCTAATAAATGTATTGAAATTGAATTCCGGCTTACCATGCCACTGCCCATCGCCGGCTGTCCGCCGGACGTGCTGCTTCCTGCTACAGTCATAATCAGCTGCTGCTGCTGCTGCTGCTGTGCTACAGACGATGCTGTGGATGACATCATTGACTGATGCTGTGATGTCATCATCGGTTGGTGCGATGACATCACCGCTTGTTGCTGTGACATCATAGCTTGTTGCTGTTGTTGTTGGAGTTGCTGTCCAGGATACATCGTTTGCGATGGCTGCAGCTGGTTGGGCTGCTGATGCTGCATGCCGTAAGATGAAGGCAAGTTGCTAGGCTGGCCGGGTGCCATGTGAACTACACAGACAACAAGACTAGCAACAATGTCAAGCCTTGCTCAGGGCTAAGTACTGCTCGAGGGCCATGCCTGTGCAACAATTCATGAATCCAGGCCAGCTTTATGTTAATGGAACACAACCGCCAGTAGCACTAGCAAGGGAATGCCTAGTGCATTACTGACACACACACAAAACCCGCATGACCTTGACCTTGATCATCAGTGGATCAGCCTAGTGCAGCGGTTCACAAGTTATCGCATCAACAGAGAAAAACTTTGCAACAATTCTGAAAAAGAAAATAAAAGCAATACTGCTGTCAATTCTGCGGCAGTAACAATGTGTCAATCAGTCAATAAACTGAGTTAGTGCAGTAAAGGTGCAGTGAAGATAACACCATAAATTTTTTTACCTAGATTAGAAAGGTTAAAGGTCCGAATATAGCTCTTAATGAGCGAACCCATCTCAGAGCTACGGAGAAACAATAGTATTACAAAACTTTTTGTTTTGTAATACAAAAGTTTTGTAATACTAAACTTCACATAGCAGCTGCTTGCATAAGACAACGAACAATATTTGCATGACAATAAGCCTGTGTTATTACTTAATAGTCAAGGTAACCATACATAAAAGTTGTGAAGTACCCTGCACTCAGTCTAAGCAGTGGTACATAGAGACAGTATAGCTGATTACAAAGAATCTATGTCTAAGTATACAGTGTGTTAGCATATAACTTCAAACGCGCTCAGTGTCTTAGTAGAACAAGAAGTACAAGTGCTTTCAAGATAAAAGAAGATGGAAACACTGACAGAAGATTTATACCTTGAGGCATCATATTTTGTGGCATCGGACCGCCACCACTGCCACCACTACTAGGAGCGTTCCACCCATACATGTTGTTCATTGCCGATGCCTGATGCTGAGGCTGACCAGGGGCCGGTCCCATTGGACTACCATATCCATATGAAGGCATACCCTGCTGCATTTGACCAACAGGCGATGGACCAACCATATTCGATGGATTCGGCATTCTCAGTGCAGTACCGCCAACCATCTGGGTCGAGCCGATCGCAGACGATGATAAACCCATCTGACCAGTGTTCAGAGGCCCAGGCATAAACTGGGGTCCAGGTCGAGCCCCAGGCATGCCAGATCCGCTGGAAAGCTGCGTTCCTCCAGGGGTGGCCATGTTGTTCTGCATCTGGGTGGCTGCGCCACCCATCATGGCACCTGATGGCATACTCATAGCACCAGGGCCCGTTAGACCACCCTGGGATGGTCCACCAGGCCCCTGACCCACTGGGCCAACCCCAGCCAGCCCCATCTGTCCATTACCCACCACACTCCCAGGCCCTGGGCCAGGGCCGGGCATCATTCCTTGACTCCCATTCACCTCAGATGCTGGCATCATACCACCGGGCTGCTGAGGCTGCATCGCTGGGAACCCTCCTCCTCCTGCTCCTCCCATCTGGTATACCATGTTGCCACTACCACTGGCCGGTGCGGTCTGGGCGCCAGCAGTACTTGACGACTGGGGAGCTGGACTAGACATGGTAGAGCTGGTGGAGGTCGTGAAGGGAGCACAAGGTAGAGTCTGGTTAGACATGGTAGATGCAGCTGTTGACTGACTAGCACTGACTGATGATGGAATGGAGGTTTGATTGCTGCCAGGTGGTGAACTCACAGGCAAGGAACTGCTTATGCCAGACACCGGTCCTGCTACACTTGTCATGATGGGGCCCAGGCCACTACTCACACTTGGTGCTGCCATCATAGGTGTACCATTTGGATGGATCTGGCCTGCCATGCTCGGCCCAAAGGTGCCTGATCCGTCCACTGGTCCGGGCATTCCAGGAACTGACTGCAGCTGTGGCATGCCAGGTTGCTGCTGACTGGATGGGTTAACAACCTGCTGGCTTGCTGCCATGCCCGGACCTCCGACACCCATCTGACTGTCCATTGGGGCCATGCCAGGAGCACCACTCGCTGCTGGACCGCTTCCCATCATCATCTGACTACCCCCAGCCAACACCTGCTGCGGGGTCCCGTATCCCGCGGGGGCACCAGGCATTGGGGGACCTCCATACCCGCCCGGACCACCCATCATCTGTGGACCACCCATTGGTGGTTGGGGCACTTGGGGGGCGCCACCCATGCCGGGTCCCATTGGCATGCCAGGTTGCCCTGGCCTCGGTCCTGGGGGCATCTGACTGTTGACTCCCAGGGGAGGACTGCATGGCATCTGTCCCGAAGACATCTGTGACTGCATCGGAGCCTACACAACATCAGTCAATCAAATTGATTTCCGGCAGCTCAACCCATCCGATATACAAAACAATGCACAATGAAGAAAAACGTGAAAAAAATTACAAAAAGTAACACTATACATTTTACACCAAAAATAGAGAGTATTAAGCACTACCACAAACCAACAGTAAACTGCAACAAACTGACACAGATCTGTAACAGTCTAATCTCAAATGCTATTCAACTTATGGCATTAGTTTTATTAACTTTTCTTAAATCCATAGTTTCTGGACTCTGTTTTATCGTAACCAAATAGTACTGTTAAACTATAGTGTTATGCTGTTATTCATACAATCGCTTAGTTTTGTATGGTGTGATGGCAGAAAATGGCCTCTCTCTGCTGACTCTAAAACTACACACTTAGGGTGTGTTGTGCCAACGTCGTTCAACTTTGAACTCGGGTCAAATTTGACTTTGAACCTAGTTCAGCAGTAAATTGTGTTGCACCAAAGCAGTTCAAGCATTGACCTCCGTTCAATTCTGAACTGCCGTCTGACCACCGATCAAATTTTGATCTTGGTTCAAGTGATGAATACTGGGATACAATTGCTGCCCAAAATCGTCTGATACGAATCTTATCATATCCAAAAAAACTTCTTCGTATCGAATTACAAGACCTCTTATGCAATTATACTGATGATCTGGATGTTAGATTTCTACTATGTTCGTTTTATGTTTTCTTTGTGCTCGATAAATTAACAGAAATAAATCGCATTTTCGGTGGCGACGTCTCACTGCTACAGTAAACATACGATTGAACCCTAACCACAGCAACAAAAACTCATGCGTATCGATTTATAAGGCATTAAGTTCAATTATACTTGTGATCTAGATATGTTATTTGTGCTATATCTGTTTTCTGTGGTCTTTTTGATGGATGAATTAATTAACGGATAAATAAACGGCATTCTAGAGTGCCGATGTGCCGTTGCTATGCCGTAGCTATGGTAAACGTTATCTTGATAACGGACGTAGAGTATTTAACAAATATCTATTGGAACACAAAATGCATATCTTCGGAACTTTATCAATGTAACCTTTGATGCGAAAATTGTGTAATAACTTCAGGGAAACCTAAAATTCGAAAAAGTTATGGTCAATCTGTACTGGACTGTTTCATAAGCATTGCGTGTGACTGTGACGTCACTGCAGTTGGCTGAGCGTAGCTTGATCAATCAGAGTCATCCACGGTATAACCAAGGCCATTCAACTGATTGGGATCAGCTGATCGGAGTTCAACTTGGTGTAACGTAATTCAGCGTGAACTTGGTTCAACTTTTGATCTAGTTTCAGCTGAACCGAGATCATGAACGACGTTGATGCAATGGACCCTTATTCAAGAAAAAAATGATTGACAACTGCACTCAGAAGAGCTATCTGGAACCATTAAAACATATAGACTTTGGTATGATTGGCATTTCAAATGTGACTATGTCTTTAGCTTCATGATGATCTAAAAAGACTGAAGAATGTAAGATAAAATTATGACCGAAGCTGCATTCTGGGCACTCTGATTGCTGTCTGCAATGGTTGCCAGATAGACGAGATTACGATGTAACATCTGTTGATACCTGACGATCAGAATAACACACAGTACACTGCATCACTCAGCAGATGCAAACTTTGCTAACTGACAGTTTGCCGTAACAAAACAAATCTATACATTCTGCATATTCCTAAAGATTGTCAATACGCCCACAGTAGTATGAACCTAAAAGCTGCTCTAACTTATTAACTAAGTCCAAAGGTCGAAAAAACAAACTAACCGACAAACAATGAAACTAACTTACTAAGGCTCAGTTATGGTGCAATTAAAAT
>Ga0209367_1004386_pt1 | contig 19434 bp, 15 predicted proteins | sample WorMetLIZISLAND2_FD_187412 | JGI IMG/M metagenome (GOLD analysis project Ga0209367, IMG submission 187412) | Marine gutless worms symbiont microbial communities from Max Planck institute for Marine Microbiology, Germany - Olavius geniculatus... ...
TCTTCAGTGTTTAAGGTAGGTTTTTTGAGTAGAGGAGATACAACAGATTCTTTTAGAGTGGAATGGAAATTACCAGAGCTAAGGGAGAGATTGACGATATTAGTGATAGTAGGAATAAGAACAGAAAAACATTCTTTAAGAAGCCAGGTAGGTATTGGATCTGAGTCAGATTGCTTGTTTGGACAACTGGACAGGAGTCACCGCAGTCGCAGTGATTTGCAGTCACCGCACAGCAACATCAGCGTTCAGCACTCAGCACTGAGCAGTAGCACTGTCAGCAGCGTGGTCGCGGTGGGTGACTGTGTGTGTGTGTGTACTGTCACCAAAGATTCGCTCACTCTATAGGCCTAATCTTTGCTGTCACTACTGCGTACATATGTGTCGCATATCATGTCATCTATCGAGGCCGTAAATTTGCTCGAGTTTTACGTTTCGCCTACTTTTACGTACAGTTTCCGGAAATGGAGTGCGGTAGAAGTAAACAAAAGCAGCGAAAATTTGCAAATATTTCTGACGATTACGGCGATGGTGATCTTGAGTTAAGCGACTCAGATGAGAATGTTGACGAAGTGCATGTTACACGTGAAAGCAAGCGAAACGTGTCGTACATTTCGAAGTCCGATTCTGGACAACACCCCCAAACAGGTTTATATGCTGTTTGCGCGAACACGTGAACCGTTTTTTTTACAACTTTTAAACCCACTAGCAGATGTATAGCTGCATTTGTTCATTTCATTGATGTTTCTTGTGATTTATTTTTAAAAATGCAAAGACCACATATTTCAACCATTTGCTAGTTGCTACTTATGTCCAGGCCCTTACACACTTTTAGACCATGTGAACAGAATCTTGTTTTGCCTTTGTGTTGTACTGAATTGCATAAGCTTTCATTTCTAGTTGATCACCTGTGCAGATTTTTTTTGACTGTTTTGTGATTTTTATTGTATATGCATTTGTTGCACTTATTAAAGACTATCTACTTACTTACTTAATTTATTACTTACTTAATTACTTACTTACTTCCCCACAGGACACTACATTTGTCTATTTGTTTTTTGGATACAGAACAGTTACCTGATGCAGACAAGTTATTCAGTGAAGTGAAAAAGTCAACTTTTGTCGATTCAAATGCCTCTAATGCCGACATTGACTGGGACAAGCTAGCAAAGTCTAAGTTGCCATTGGACAGTGAAGTGTGTAAGAACACACATACAGTACCACCGCCAAGTTCTTATGAGCCACAGTCAGCAGCACTAAAACCTACACTTGGAGATCCACATGAAACAGTACTGAGTGAAAGAAAACGACATGCTAAAGGCACCGGTGCAAATTCAGATGGTTAGTGTGTGAAATCTTTTTCAGAACATGTTAATTTATGCATTTGAGAGCACAGAAACATTTCAGTAGTTGAGTAATAAATGCATAGAAATAAATATGTGCTTCACTGAACAGAAGTATTGAACAGTCAACTGTAGACTTGCATTATTATTTTATTCATTTTGTCACAATGTTCACAATGCTGGTAAATGTAAAGGTAACCCATACTCAAAACAAGCATTGGGCCCGGAGCTGAGCCTGGTGAAAGGCAGTCAGCCCGCAGGTGACATAGTCATAAAGCCCGTGGTAGGCTGCCAGTTACTTGCAGTTTTTGTTTAACTGACAACTTTGTGGGGTTAGTCTAGATTAACATTATGTTAGGCCTGGTCCCCAAAAAGTAAATGTTTGGCATTAATTGATGGTGGAGCAGGACTTTTACATTTCATAGGAATCAAAGCACGGTGATGTAGTCCTCTTAATCTGTATTCTTCCCAAGGACTGAAAGCTCTTTGATCCATAGACACCCAAAATGTGATCAAAATTTAGCCATATGGATATGGCTCAGTGGACAAGAGAAGTTCAGGTGTGCTGATATGAAAAAATGAGTTTTTTTAAAGCAGATGATTTTTAAAATATATTTCTACTACCAAAAAGATGCATATCTTTTTGCAAAAATAATAATTTTCTTGGTTATAGGCCTATCCTGGAGCTCCCTAAGATCAAGAACCTAAGCAAGTCCATAACTCATTTTGAGTCCACAATATTATTGAACCACTTTGTGTATGTAGCGGCATCATACTAATAATATGTGATTTGCAAGTTATGGTCATACATTACATATACTATGTTCTGTATTGTATTTTCATCATGCAGATGCTGGAACTGGCAGCAAGATGTCTAAAGTTGCTGAAGATACTGTTACATGATGTTTTTTTTTATTTGCTATATATTCAGGCAAGCCTTATGCATGTTTGAGGTGTTCATCTGAACAGGGCCACCAATCTTGGGGGCTGCCATTCGGACTCAAAAAATTCCATACAAATGAACTTGCCAATTTGAACGAAGAAATTTGCTGCAAGCAGATGCATTTTGAGAACATAACCTTATACAATGCAGCAAATGCAACTGCAGCTAGGGCTCTGTCTTGGACTTGACTGGGGAGATTACAGCGCTCCCCCAAGCCTGGTTTTAAGAGACCAATTTGTGGTGGACAGGAGGAAAGGGAATGCAGGGGAAATGATGGGGAAGGGAGGTTGACTCTCATGCACAGTAGGAACAGGGCTGCCAATTTGCTAAGGCCAACCCTTTATTTATTTGTATCTATCACACTGTGCTGAGCCTACTAGTGCACTGTTTGCTGAAAAATGAACTCATGGTTACTGAATCTAAGACTTTGGCAGTCTGGCGATTATCATTCATTTTTGTCTCTGCTTTAAGTTTAACCTTATGCTTTGTGGATTACTGTATCTTGTCGGCAGAATACAGATTGATCAGAGTTTCAGACAATGCATGTTTATTGCCAGATTTTTAGTATGCTGTATTTAGTGTCGATATTAATAAACAAAACACTAATGGACAGCAAAAAAATTAATTGGTAATGATGTCATTTTATATGGATTCATAACTTATAAACTATGTCCCAAAAACAAGCGAAATTGTTTTTGTCATAACACTGTCAGATTTCCACCAATTTCGATAATTTTTGGCACAAGGATGGCTAACGTGTTAAAGTTATGTGAGGTTCACTCATTTTTCATGTGTCCTCATTTGTGTCAATGCACTATCGTGTTAAATGCAGATGCTGCACAGCTGCAAATTGTTACATTGCATGACAATAATATTACCTTAGTATCAGATTGTTCAAAGGTGCATTATCAGTTTGAAAGAGGGTGCCATGTGTCTTTGAATAGACTCATAGGTTGAAATGCAAGTTGACAAATTCGTCAAAATACAACCTTTATGTGTATTGTTTTTTGTTGACGTTTCGGCAATGGCTGCTGCCTTTGTCGGAACAAATGTCCACCAGGTGTCGCTGTGGCAGACAGTAAGTAGTCATAGATATGGCAGTCATCTTCATGGAATTCCTAGAACAGTCAGCGATCGCATCAGTTCCAGTTGAATGCAAACCAAAGTTGATGAACCGAGACGAGGGATCCTACCAACTTCCACACATCTATGATTAATTACTGTCTGCTATAGCGACACCTGGTGGACAGTCGTTTCGACGAAGGCAGCTGTATTTTGATGAATTTGTCAACTTTTAAGGGTGCCTTGTAATTTAATAATTTTGTGAAATTAAGTATTCTGTAGATGCTGAAAATAACAGACAACAAAATAGCTTACTGATGAGCTTAAAACATCCCTGATCGATGATTGGTCACAGTTGTTGATGCTACTGTTAGTGGCGTCGTATCTAAGCTCTTGTGTTGATGTATGTGGGGCACATTTTGGGCATAGATTTTAAAAATTTGGAAGTGAGATGTTATGAAAACTTTTAGTTTTGCTACATAAAACACATTTTAGTAATTCGTGTGCTTAATTAAGTCGTTAAAACATTTACTGGAGATAGCCTAACTCAGCATCATGCAACAATTTGGAGCGTCTGCATTTGACACCGTAGTGCATTGACATACGTTAGGTAGAGAGGAAAGCAAGTGCACTTATCAAATTTGGTCCAGATTGATGAAGTCCTGATAAAAACACTTTTGCTTGCTTCACAAGAGCTTAGATATGACGCCACTAACAGTAGCTTGCTTTTTATGGGTCAAGTTATAGTTGAGTTTTTTTTTGCTAAATACAATGTTTTCTTGAGAAAAAGGTGGCATTTAAGTGGAATTAAAAACACATGTAAATTCCACAAAAAATTTGTTTTTCTTTCCTTCCTTCTTTACTTTTTTTTGTTAAATTGTGACTTTCTTCTTTTTTTCTTGCTTCTTTTTTTCTTGCTTCTTTTTTTTCTTCTACCTGATATTTTTGCACTTTACTTTACTGAAAATAGTTTTATTTATGATTAATTTATATGTCAGGTAAATCCAGTCTCAGTTTGGGAAAAGTTTAATTACATACAAGGGGAGCTATGGAATAATTTACCTGATAGTTTGAAATTAATGCATTCTATATCTGAATTTAAAGAAAACCTACGCTACCACCTATTGTGCATGATAAATATCATGTTGACTGTGCGTGCACTGAATGTTTGTTTTTTTATACCTTTTTTTGTTAAATTGTGACTTTCTTTTTTTCTTGCTTATTGTATAATACTGCCAGTAATTGATTGTGACAAAGGGTGGCCAGCATTTGATGGGTGCATACCCTTCTGGCAACCCTCCTGTATTATTAACTGCTGTTTAGTTATTGTGTTTATTGTTTTTATTTCTCGGGATCCCGGGATTGCAAACACGATCAGCATTAGAAAAAGAATCAAGTTCATTGGTGATTAGATAATGAGTGATATCGAAATATGCATTTACTTATTTAATTTATGTTGATTTTTTGGTTAGATACTCTTTAGTTGTGTTTACGACTTATAAATATTCTATACGAGTATTTGTAAACAAGTTTTAGTATTTTAGGGTATATAATTGGAGCAGTCTGACAAGGATATTATTTTACAGTACAATATGATAATGTTTGGCATTTACCGGAAGTATGTTTTAAATTTTTTTGACAATTTGCGTGTTACTTTACATGTTATATCATCTTTGACTCGATTCATGGAACATTCGGGGGGGGGAACGAAAGTTCCATCAGTGGAACTTTCGTTCTCGGGAACTTTCGTCCCTTGGAACTTTCGTTCTCGGGGACTTTCGTCCCCTGGAACTTGCGTTCCCTGACACTGAAAATTACTGAACCCTTTATCCTTACGTAGTGCTTATAGTTCAGCGAAAAAAGCTCCACTTTTGTGTCACTCGCTAGACGTATATAGCTAGAGTTTCAGCAGGATATAATAATAACAAGGAAGCGCACTACAGCTTATATACAGTTCTTGTTGCAGTACTGACTTTCAAGGTCATCCAAGTTCGATGATTTTTATCTCATCTGAAAGAGTGAGATATGTCTAAATTTCCGTTGAAAAAAACGCACATTTTCTAACCCCCATCTATTCAACCCCAAATTGGAAATTGTTATCCACAATACAACTATTACCGACAGACGGACGGACGGACGAGAGAAAGACGACAATGGTACCATCGACGCCTACAGCATAGCTGTAATTAAAAAAGCACATCAAAAATTGTGTACAGTATAGGCCTAATAATCAATGTTAGGGAACGAAAGTTCCATGCCAATTTTTTATGTTGAGAACGAAAGTTCCAAGGAACGAAAGTTGTCGGGTACGAAAGTTCCTGTTACCTTTTACTCTGTACACATGCTTTTTGGTCGAGCTTTGGGTATGACATGTCGGCGCAATTACACTTTCGCACCTAACAGTGATAGGCTATCGCAGTCACTTCGTACCAGTATGCGCCCGATATGTTTGGCTGTCATCTGTCTGTCCATCTGTCTGGCTGTCTGTAACGCATGTATCGACAATTATACATTTAGATAGGCGATCTGAACGTATCAATTTTTACACACTTTTCAGGTCGCTGATCTGCGGATATAAATTTTTGTCCAAGATTTTCAGGTCACCGATCTGAATGTGTCACTGTGCATATGGGAATAGATTCGTGAAGGGTCGCTATTATTGTGCATAATGTAGTGAAGACTCATTATTATTATTAATTTATTAGGGTTAGGATTATGGTTAGAGTTAGTGTTAAGAGTTGGGCTTAGGCTTAGGGTTAGGGTTAGTGTATTTGACAGAATTAGGCTTATGCGATGCGTCATATTAAGGGTGTAACATCGTAACCTGTGATATCCTGTTGGGGTTGAGGTCATTAGTCGGCCAGCTGCCATGACCACGTGTCTGCAGCGGTACGAGCGGCAATGGGTACTCGTATCGCCACTGACAGCTGCGGTTACGGCAGCACGGCAATGCAGTTGCGGTATCCCTGGAGTGCTCAGATCACCGACACCGATCTGACCATATCAATTTTTGCACACTTTTCAGATTACTGATCTGAAGGTATCGATAATTTTTGTCCAAGATTCTCACATCGGTTGTCTGATTGTATCACTGTGCCACATGTATTGTGGCTAAACTGTACCAGTACGTCATACTAAAAAACTGAACTGTCCAAACAAGTAAATGTTTTCCAATAGGGTTGCTCAACAGCTACCGTGTGGTACACAGTTGTATCCATTGCATCCTGTTTTGTATTTACCCCAAACAAGGGTACTGTCTGCACCCCAAATGCTTTCATTGTGAATTATGGCCAAACTGCTCTAGTTAGCAGCATGGTTACTACACTGTATTGACAGCTTATAGAAATTTATCAGTTTCCTATCTGACAGTACCATCGTTTGCTCTCTTACCTGTTTTCCCAAAATAAGAAATCTGGCATCCAAAATTTACATGGCACATTATGGGGAAGGTGTATTTTGCGGAATGCGGAATTTTGAAAAGGTGTACTTTGCAGATAGATCTTAAACCCAGCTCTCAGTTGATGTTGTGATAAGTTGACTGTTGGACTGGTGGTTGAGATAATGTCGGAGATGAATATTGACAACGAACAGAGACAAAAACATGCTTTACTTTACTGTTTATTCATAGACATGCCAGCCTGCTTCAGGTGCACTTGATCTTAGTGATTTTGTATAACAAACTATCGTATGATGTGAACAATGTATGTGATTAATTTCACTAAGTTTTATCTCTTCAAATTTGGAATTGCTGCAAACTTATTTCAACATAAGATTGCCATTTGGGACTAGGGCTTATTTTTGTGTTTGATGTTACACAGTTGCTCAGTGTATGTGTATGCATTTTGTCTGTTTGGCAGGTTATAGCATTATTTCTAATGGGTCGATCATCAAAGGATAAACGGGACATATACTATCGTTTGGCAAAGGAAGAGGGTTGGAGAGCCCGAAGTGCTTTCAAGCTGTTGCAGCTGAATGATGACTTTCAGTTGTTTAATGGTACACAGATTCTAATAGAATGTTGGTATTTCAGTACAAGATTGACATATTTATCGTGAAAGTGCTGAGTCTGTATTAGTATAGGTATTTGGTAGTGTCAGGACTCAGGAATGTCTAAAGTTATTTTAATGCTGCACAAAACTTTTAGATGAAAGGTTGCCATGATCAAGTTTTTTTGAAGGCAGAAATGCATAGTTTTTACTGACTTCCCTGTGTGTATTTTTCAGATTAATTTGTAACATGTATTACCTGCAGTAACCAAATAGTGTAAATATTGTTTGCAGATGGTTGGCACTTGTGTTTCTAGGTGTAAAGAAAGTGGTAGACTTATGTGCTGCTCCAGGAAGCTGGAGCCAGGTTCTGACCAAAAAGTTGAGGTAGATATTTTGTTTTAGCTGTTCTGCTGCAATGTTTCAGTAACTTTTTAGAAAAACTAGCAAAATTGTACAGAATAATTATGTAATTTGCCATTATTTAGCTTAGTCTACACACTGCAGCAGCAGCATTGTACACTTGCTGTGTTACAGCTGGTTGCACAGCTCATCATGTGCTGGCAATGATTAAAAAACTTCTTGTTAACTTTTCCGAAGTTAACCATGATTGATTATTCTAATTTTTTGGGGCTAAACTGTGATCATTGTGCAAGAATATCATTTATAAAGCCCCTTAGTTACTGAGCTAATGCAGTCAACATTATCACTAAGCATTTTAATCCAGTTTTTCAGGTTAACTAGAATATTCACATTCTTCAGAGATATTTTAGTGTTTGCAAACGTCAACAACTTATTCATCTGTACTCAATAATGTTTTCACATTGATCATTTTTAAATGATTCAACTTTGATCAAAAATTTAACAATACTTTTTTTTCAACCGTTAATTTTTTTCTGCACGGATGTGCTGTGGTAACTGCTGCTGATGCAGGGAAGAGCGTCAAACTGCTGATGGTAAATTTGACGAGGATGTGAAGATTGTTGCCGTAGATTTGCAGGCAATGGCACCAATAGCTGGAGTCATACAGATTCAAGGAGACATCACAAAGGTAACTCACTTAAGTGGTAAAACAAAGTAGATTTTTCTTTCATTCAGGCTAACTAGTTCCTGGAGCCTGGTGCATTGTTGTTACTGTAATGAGATCGTTCGGCAAATCACATGAGTTATTTGCTTTGCTATTTGTTGCCAAGTGTCTGTCATTGTCACCCCCTGTCCTCCGATAGACAGCATTATGAGATTGATGACTGTCTGGAGGATAACAGGGAAGATTATTAGAACTGCCATTTTCGATACATATGCACAATTATAATTGGCAGTTCTTACAGTTTTAGGTTTAGGTCATTATTTGTGTTTTGTGTTTCACAAAGGTTAAACTTTTGTAAAGGTTAAACTTTTTGTTTCGACATTATGTGTGTGTGCAATTTTGCCTGCAAAGGCTGTCCCCGAAATGACCTATACTGTGTTGGGTGGGTCGTTAAATCCTAATCACTCACTCACTCACTGTCAATGTCACAGACGTTTTTGCATCTAAAATTTTGGCCACTGTGCACTGTGTATTTTTCTTTTTTGGTTGTTTATTGAGTACTGAGTCATGGCTTCTTGATACAGAATCTTGATAGTGGTAGTCTAAAATTTTTCATTTCACTGTCAATTTGACAAGGGTCAAATTTTGCAAGCATCTTTTTATTTCTCTGTCAAGCAAACACCTGTCACTCCACTGTTTAACTGTTTTTTTTCTTTTGTGATTTTTGTCCACATTTTCTAAATTCAAAGAATTTTTTGTTGGCTTGTCTAAACAGGATTAACTCCTGAAAATATCCGGTTAATCGAATGCAATAAAAGAAACAATTTGATGTTTGTTGTATAGAAATCAACAGCAGTGCAGATAATTAATTACTTCGAAGGTGGTCAGGCGGACCTCGTCGTGTGTGATGGAGCACCTGATGGTCAGATATCACTCAGTTCTATTAATGTTATGATTATTATACACATTTTTAAACGTTTATTGTTTAAACTGGCATTGCCTGAGTCTCTAATATTTATTTTCAGCAAATATTTGAAATTGGGGGCCTGGGCCCCCCTGTCCGCCGTGTTTACCCTTGTCTGCCCCGCTGTCAGGTGAGCCACGCAAAACTGCAGACCTTAACTAAGAATGCTAACACAATGATCTTTTGTTTACAATTTGTACATCGTGTTCAACGTGTTGCCAAGAGATGGTCTGTACTGCTATTCAACAATATCCGTGTGTCTGGCAAATTATGTATGCAAATCTAATGTGGAATAATACGGTCACAGTCAACTTTTGTCATTAAAATACACTTTAACGTGCAACGTAAAAAGCGTAAACAAATTGCTGTTATTTAACAACTAATATTTACTGCATGAATATAACCTAACAAAGTTGCCTACAGCGAGTTGCCACGGAGTGAAACGATAAGAAACTATAACTGGTCCTGGCCCATGGCCTGTTAAGAATTTACTGCTTGCCGATATTTTTAGATTTGTTTTAATTTTTCTTGGTATATTTTTCTCTTTTTTTTGAAAATGCATTATACTGTTATTCAGTTTTTATTTGCCCATTTCATTTTTTCTCCAGTGTACAAATGCAAAGAAATATAAGTTGTTTGTGGTATGCTGTAGTGACGGGCCTGCATGACATCGATGAATACATTCAGGCACAGCTGTTACTTGCTGTGAGTTCTACTTATTGACTCATCTACGTTATTTTTTATGAGTTAAGTCTTCTCTCTGTGAGTGATGTAAATGTAATACAACAGGAAATGATTTAATGTTGAGAATTTTGGTTCGATTTCTGCCATGTTTTGGTTTTGTATGAGTTGATTCTACAACTCTTCTCTTGCTATGTTTAACACTTTGTAGAGCGTTGGGTAAAGTTAGATGGAACTGAAGTGAACGTGAAAAGATGAATACAAGGAAAGGATAAGAACTGTGGAAGTTGTAGTTCTGGTTGGCATCGGTCACTCACATACTAGGCAAGCTTGCACGCACACGAAATATAATCACGTTTCTCATTGGGTCAAATGTTGTATAACGACAGATGTTGACACAGAAGACATCGATGCTGTTAATTGTCATATTATATTATGTCATAAGACGCCACATCCATACCACAGTGCCATAAGGTACAGCCGTAGAATGCAATAATAAATGCAATAAAATAAAAAGAATATGAAAACAAGAGAAAGAAGAGATGAAGTGTACAAGCAGCTAAGCAGGGCTTACCTCATAAATTGCCGGTAATCACTGTTTATATGCATGAGTTTTCCAACTGAAGCATTTTTGCAGAACTAGTTTATATTGCTGTTATTGAAACATAATTGAAAATAGGTAGTTTTTGTTGGAGCTGGTCAATTATCAGAAGTTGATGCTGTTGTTACAACAGGCACTGAATATAACTACACATGTGCTGAAGAAAGGCGGAACCTTTGTTGCCAAGGTAGACAGTTCCTGCACTGTCATGCATTCAGTATTTGCAGACTAATACGGCAAAAATTGCTGTTAAATAATGTTCATGTGCTTGCATATACCAGCATTTTGATTCAAATATAGGCAGCAAGTATAGTCATTATTTTATTGCCAAATGTGTGTTTATCTGATTTCAACAATTGGTTGTCTTCAATAAGTAAAATGGTCTTTGTCTCTCTAGTGTCTGTCCGTCCGTCTGTCTGTGGTCTGATGTACGGCATTTGTTTGTTTACAATCATATTTGCAGCCATTACCGAGACTGAGAGAACATCTTGCTTAACATTTTTTGACTGCTGTTTTATTTATTTAGTTTTTTATATAGTTGTTCAGCGTGTATTAGCTACGGTAATTCTGTCCGTCTCTCCGTCCGTCTGTCTGTCTGTCACGACCCAGTACTGTTTCAAGACCAGTTGAGATAAAGACTTAGGTTCTCACTGTATGATAGCTTAGTGTCTTTAGTATTTCGTGACACAATTTCATGCTGCTGGGTGATTGCTCGAGATTGGAGATCGGTATAATCTATTAACTTAGCATGAATTTTTAGCCAAACTACTGAATGGATTTGAAAACAGCTCGGATCGCTAGCATCCTTATCCAGCAAGCTTTCCATTGGTACCGGATTCGCATATCCAGACTTAGTGAAAAATGAGAAATTTTGACTAAGTAGGTAGGGGTGTGGCCCCCGTACATGACGTCGGACAAATATTGCACATTTTGTACCCTTTCTTAGCAGTAACCTAAGGTAAGATGGCATTGAATGATGTGGTTTTTTGGCGAAATTTGGCTATATTATCATAACAAGCAATGGTGACGTGCTTGTTAATGGTATCAACATTAATGACCTTGCATGACCTTGAATCTGGAAAATGAAGGATTTTAGTGACTTTGTACGATTTTTGGCTGCAGAAGTGTGAAGTGCGATGAAATGGATAGAGTTGGATAGAGATAAACCAATAGTAGCTGTGAACAGGAAATGCTATAAGCGCTCGTGCATCTCATGAGCATTAGCTCAGATTTCTTGTTGGCTCCAGCAGATATGTGACATTTACAAAGTTAATGCAGATGATAGTTAGTCTTTTACAGTACAGTGTCAGTTGTGTCTTAACTAAATCTCTAGTGATACATCAGAACAGTGAAACAGTTGTAAAATACACAGTGTTTCATAAAAAAGATCCCTTTTTGTTTTTTTCGTAATTTACTCAAATTACGAACAATTTACATGAAATTTTTACCAGTTGTAGCTGAAGAAATACTAATTCAAAATATTTAAACAAAATATGGCAGTTGGTTAAATATTCTTTGCTAGTCGTGATGTAACGCTGACGTCATATTGTGTCACAGGTACAAACTTGCTAGTCTCAACTGGTGCTGTCAGTTGCTACCCTGCTTTGATGGTGAACTTAGTCTGGTTCGCTAATGAAAAGTGCTTATCGTGTCAGCTCTGAGCAACATGGAAACGTGAAATTGGGCATCTTGTGATCCAAAAACTCAACATCTTGCAAGCTTGGTGTGATAGTGCTCGGTCTAGCTTGCTCGAACATGTGAAAGACCAGCTATCCCCGCAGACACGTAAATTCAATCGCTTTGCACGTTTTTGTGGCTGCAACTGTAAAACTTCAAATATTTGACACCAACGAACCAGATTTTTCACCATTGAAGCAGGGTAGCAACTGGCAGCACTAGTTGGGATTAGCCTGTTTGTACCTGTGACACATTATAATATCAGCATTACATCACAACTAGCAAAGAATATTTAACCAACTGCCATGTTTTGTTAAAACATTTCGAATAAGTATTTATTCAGCTACAACTGGTAAAAATTTCATGCAAATTGATCATCATTTGAGTGAATTATAAAAAAAACAAAAAGGGATCTTTTTTATGAAACACTGTGTAGATTGTGTAGTCCATTAGAACGGTCTTGATTATATGCATATAAGTAAGTAAGTAATTTGTTTTGCTCTGAAGTCTATTTAGAAATAGAACTGGTAGGACACTTACTTTCGGAAACTGCACCAAGTTTTAATGTTTTTGTTTTCTTTAGATATTTCGTGGGAAGGATGTAAGTCTGCTCTGTGCACAGTTAAAGATTTTCTTCCCAGAAGTTACGGTTGCAAAGCCACGAAGTAGCCGAAACTCAAGCATTGGTATTAAATAATTTTAAATAAATATTTTAAACAATTATTTTACTTTTTTTTGTATTGTTATTTTATTTGATGAGCTATTTGTGGGCTTATTGCATGCAAACTTATGCAAGCGATGGATTATCAGCTTCTGCAGACCAAACGCCCATTGTTTTGCTGCACTAAAAGCATCAAAGAAGGATCAGTAACACGTAATGTTTAGCTTAAACCATACACCACCAGGGCCATTAGTGCAAAATGTGTTTCAGTATGTGTATAACATATGCGGAGCAAGATTTTTACCAGTTCTTCAAGTTTTGCTTATTTCATCAATTATTAATTTGTGGCTGTGTTTGTGTTTTTAGAAGCATTTGTTGTCTGCCAGAATTACAAACCTCCTGAAGGCTATACACCAAGTGTGTCCAATCCACTGCTTAGTAACCATTCTGGTAATTCACCGTTAAAGTTATTTTCTTACGTCATATTAATTTTTTAGAGAAAGTTTTAACACTTACTTTACTTGTTTTCTGTCAGTTTTTGCTGCAAATTTTTTATAAAGATGAGTAATAATATGATGTAAACTTGCTAATGGGCATTTCAGTCGTTATATTTTATGTTGAGATCTTCTGAAAAAAACCATAGTGTCCATTGTCCTGTCTTGTTGTTTTTAGTAAGTTAGTTTGCAGAGTTCATATCTAAGATAATTTTCTGATACTTTTGCTCTTTATTTTGTTTTTGTAAATTTTTGTGAAAACATTTTAAATTATGTTTTTGAATTCAAAGTTTACTTCTGTATGAATTCTATGATTTTTACACTTTATCAGTCTCAGGAGACAAAGCTGTTGAAAATTAGTCGGAGAATTATTGTGGCAATTTGGCAATCATCTGAAGACAGTTTTCTGAGTTGATGTTATATTAAGAACTGTTGTGTGAGAAAAATTTTGGCAAGGCATTTCGTGGTATTGTGCGTGAAGCTGGGAAAATATATGAGGTAAGCTAGACATCATATTAGCACAAACAGCAGCTGCCAGTATTGTGTGTTTAAATCAGTGGTGAACAGCATCCGTCCTAACGACCACATTCAGCCTGTGATGGGTTGTTATACAGTGTGTGACGTCAGCACAGAAAAACGCCAAAACTTTCTTATATTTGAAATCATGTGTCTTGCGAACTATTCATTAACTCTTACTGACATTTTGGAAATGTTTCGAGTGGTGCTTACCTCCAGTTTCATGTTCGAACATGCTACTTAACTTAGTACAATATATATAATATATGTTTGGTGTTTTTCGTCATTACTGATAACATTATTTTCCATTGGTCTGACCCATAATGATTTTCAGAGCATGTTATGCAGCCCATGGCTCAACATGGTTGTTCATCACTTGTGTAACTGAAGTTGGGTTATCTAGCAAGCATATAGCGAGCACACAGCAGTGCTTTGTATTGAGTGCTGTGTCGATGTTTGCACCAGATGTCAACTTCAGTGAATTGACTGGCGTGAATAGAATCATTGTTCCATTCCTGGCATGCGGTGACCTCAGCGCATATGATTCTGACATGACTTACCCACTTCAGGTCTTGTGTTATTGTTGTCATGTTTTGTTGGATAAGTGAAATGAGTCTGTTTTTTTGTTGTTTTATCAAATTCTTTTGTTGCCCATGTCTTGCCTCGTTTTTCTTAATGAAGTAATTTTAGCTGCTTGTGATTGCATTTGCTTCATAATGCCTTCCTAGTGGTATGACTTAACGAGAAGCACAGCTGTTGCTAGGGGTGGCAGACCATATTGCTTGTGTCCGAAGGCTTCCAAATGTAAATGGGAGGTCAGGTTTTGGAAGGATGGGGAGGGTTGGCAAAGGAGGCATTATAATAGAGCATTTGCAAATGTCTGTACGCTGTTAATAGTCATCATTGCACTAATACAGTTTGGCTATAATGCATAATGCACCGTGCAAATTTTGGAGGTTGGGACCTTTATTTTTGGAGAGCAGGTGTTTGTAGGATTTGCGATGGTGCAGTTTTAAGATGAGGCTAAGGGCAAGTCTTAGTAGAGTAAGCATGAAGAACGCTGTTGCGATGCTGTTCGTTACTTGGTAATTTAAAACTGCAATTCAGCAACTTGGGAAGCTGACTACTTAGCCATTCTCTCATGCCATGCCAGCTGATTTTAGACCAATGCATTTGGTTTGTTTGAGCCCCCAGACCAGTTTCTGACAAAAAAATCGTAACAGACTTTTTTTGGCTTTCTGAAGCAGTTAAGTACATCATTATATTTACTGTTTGATAGGACATTGATAAGTTTCTACAGGCTGTCAATAGTAACCATGCTGCTAACTGAAGTGGTTTGGCCACAATTCGCAATGCAATATTAGGGTACAGTCAGTCACCCCAACCTGGGAGACGTAGCAGAGTTGTAAGTTGTAGGGGCCCAACTTGGTACCACAGGGTAGCCGTCAGGCAACAGTGTCACTGTTTACGCAGATAATGACAGATGACAAATGACACGTCATATTTTGAGGCTCAAATTAGATCTGTCTGTAATATCTAAAATTATACTTAGTGTTGTACAGCACTGCCTGATATTGCTTCTGACCATTATCATGTCCCTGAAGCCAAAAATTTTGATCTAGCCCTGTTGATGAACCTGGCAGTTCTTCTGCTTTACTTGTTGACTTTGAACCAGAATACCAGTAGTCCTGTGGTGTGTTGTAGTTGGAAGATGGTAAGCAGTACAAGTACCATGAACCGACCCAGTCTCCCATTGATCCACCGTACAGCGAGGCTTGCTTACTGAAGAAGATGGACCTACTTGCGAAGCTGGATTTGGGGTCTTCTTGTCCCCCAAGAGATGCACCCATCAGTCAAACACAACTGCAACACGCTGAGCATTTGACTGAGTCCGACATTGCGTCTGTTAGTGGCGGTACTTCGCAGCATGAAAATGCTACGGCACAAAAAGACGTCATGACTGCATTCGAGGATATCTGTTTGTAACTGTTGCCATGTGTGAAAATTTGTGTACCGACTGATAGCTTATTGGTGCTGTATTTTTATGTCTGGGCTAATTTGTTTTTACCTTATTGGAATGAATCTGAGCCACTTTCAGTGTTCGCATCAGCATCATTGTGTGGCGATTTCATGAAGTTTTATGGTGCACTATTGAGATATAGTAGTTATGATACACCGTTTTAAGATCAGGCAAGAGGCAAGTCTTAGGAGAGCAAGCGTGAAGAACACTGGTGTGATGCTGTTTAATATTTGGTACTTTTAGACTACAGTTTAGCAACTTAAGCTGACTACCAGTACTTAGCCATGCTCTCATGTCATGCCAGCTGATTTTTGACAAATGCATTTGGCTTGTGTGAGCCCCCAGACCAGTTTCTGCTAAAAATCTTGTAGAATGCAAGATAATTAGACAGTTGTTTTTTGTGATATTGTAGCAGACTTTTCTTGGCTTTCTGAGGCAGTTAAGTATATCATTATATTCTCTTCCGGTTTTGTGTAGTCAGTCTCCTTTTAAAGTCTAACTAGCCAGTTGTGCAACTACTGGCGCTGTTCGCCTATAAGGCGCATGTGTAAACTTTGCAATCATAACATTTTGAATATTGAAGACTGAAAGTCACTGCATAGGAGTGTAAACAACAGTATTTGTTCATTTTCTAAATTGGCGCATAGAGCTGGAAGTAGTAATAGCTCAACATTCAGAGTATATAGCAACAAGATGAAAGTGTTGTATTATTATCATCAAACATGGCAGAATAGATGGATTATGCCAAAGTGATGTCATTATAGTGTAAAAGTCGTAATGTTGGACAAAAGCAGAAGTTGTATATTTCTGTAGTCAGTACTTTCGCTTAGTCGGTTGCTATTTTTGGGATTTCCGGCCTAAGTTTGCATTGGTCATGGTTGCTGGAGGTTTAGATGTTTTGTGCATAGTGGAAAACACCTACCTCATCTTTGGAATGACATGTCTGTCTGTTAGAGCAACAAAGTTATTACTACTTCCGGTTAGTTGGCCGCTATTTTGAATTTTCAACATGATGTAGCATCAGCCAGTATTATTGGAGATTAGTGTTTTGTACATAGTGCTAAAAACTTATCATATTGTTGGACTGACATGTGTATCTGTAAAACCAGTGACATTGATATAACTCCAATTATGTGGCTGCCATTTTTTATATTGACCTCTTTCAACATTGGCAGTAGTACTGCTGTTAAGTTTAACCTGGAAAATGTGGGGATAGCTGTAGGAATTTTGTTGTTATGTGCTCTAGAACTCAAGATATGTCTGGGGACTCATTTCTCTTTCCCTCTTTTCCCCCTTCTCCGTTGCTGGCAAATGTTGCAAAAAACCGTTGCCGGGACAAGGGTTAAAGCCAGTTACCTTGTTATTTAAATGCTGTGCCATCTGTTGACAGCCTGAAAGTAAAATGGCAGAAAACTCCACTGTGGTATCCAGGTGGGTTTACAGTGTATAGATATTTCGACCCATCCCTTGCTCAGTTATTTGCATTTTGCAACTGCAGAATATGGTGTCTTATCATGTAAAATTATGAAGTTGTAATGTCTGCCAGTAGAAATTGTTCACTGGTATTGTCCAAGTAAAGTGACAGCAGTTTGACTGCTTTAAGTTGTGACTGACCAGTTTGATATAGTTGTGATGTCACTGTCACTAGTTTATTAACTTTGTGATGTTTAATGACTTGAAAACTGCAGCTGGTACTCAGTTTTTGACATTTTCACAAAGTAACAAGTCTTGTTAAGAGCTGCTTATATGACGATTGTTTGTGCCAAAATTTGCTGATATTGAACCAGGATTGTTAGAGTTACTTGAAAATGTGTTAGCGGTCTGATTTTTTGGACACAGTGTGCATTGCACAAATGTACTTTGTGCATGTTCACTCATTGCAGGAGTGTATTTAATGTAATCGAGTTATGGGCTGAGACTGTGGACATGCTAACATTCTTATTTAGCAAAGATATCATCTGCTTGTTTGAATCAGCTAAATAGACTATTTTGACTTTGTAAAAGTAGCACTGACAATAATGTTTTGGGAACTTGTCATCATGGTTTATTCAGGCACCATTTTGGGGTGATTCCGCATAAATTTTGGTGTATCTTACTAATAACTTTTGGCCAGGTTTGATGGTAGACCTGTTCATTGTCTAAAGTCAGACAAGAAAATAAAACCAATGTAATGTCTGTGCTGTTAAATTTCTTTTAACCTGTCGTTGTTACAGTAAACAACAGCAGACTCGGGCAGTATTTAGGCTTTGCTGTTATTGGAGTTGGTCCAAATTTTTAACTGGAACTAAAGTGAACAAGAAGTTTAGCAGAAGTTTGACAAGTTTAGCTCTTGTTTCACGTAAAATACTAGTAATTGAATTACAGCGCAACACAATACGTACTATCATTGCTAACTGATTGATTATTGCACTAAAATGCAAATGCTGTATTTCCACAATATCTCTGAGGAAATAAAAAAGTAACCACTTGTGTAGTGAAAGGCTATTTATAACAGAACATCATGAGCATGTGACTGCTTTAATCTCAATTACCGATATGATGACAGTCAGAGCAACAAGATAGCCCAGCTGTCGCTAGGAAAGACGCCCTATAGCTTATACAGTTGATTTCCTGTTGCAGTACTGATCTTCAAGATCATCCAAAGCCAATGATTTGCGTGTCATTTGAAAGCCAATATGCCACTTCCTATTAACATATAATAACCTTAGATCTATCTCTTGACCGTTTTCGAGATGTGACCATTTTTCGTTGAAAAAACGCACATTTTTTCTACCCCCTCTATTCAATTCCAATTTTGAAAATGTTTCCCTTTCACTAGATCTCTGAAATTTTGCATGCTTAGACACTGAGGGCTAATTATTCGTGTAAAAATTTTCTTCTAAGACCTAACGCTTAGCCATTAATACATCCGTCACAGACAACAGACAGACGACAATCGTGGATGACGCCTATATGCTGTATCGCGTCAAAGATTATCCGAGAGATACTCGAAGACTCTGACGATAACGAAATCTTAGTCTGTAGGCCTACAACACTAGACAAAATTGAAATCTTGAGATCGCATTTATTGTGCTTAGCCGTCTTAAAAGCAGTATCGTGAGTTATGACCAACGCGGTAACAGAGTATAGCGATGCCGATGCGATACTTTTTACAATATTTTCTTCGAAAGAAATTTCGAGTATTGCCCATCACTATGGTCAAAGATCTGGGTCACGTGAATTTGTAAACATAGGTTGTAAATCATGTTAGTTTGATCTTCTTTGGTCCATTTCTACATTTGCTAGTTATTATCATATGCATATAGTCGGTGCATATTAGTTTCAGCGTATGTTCATCATCATCATCATCATCGACAACCGTGGGCTCAATGCCCGTTGGTGTCTGACGCCATTCTTACTATCGCTGCCCACCGCTGCCTATCTAGGGCAGCGTGGCTTAACTCCTGCAGGGTTGTCCCACAC
>Ga0209367_1004387_pt1 | contig 19433 bp, 10 predicted proteins | sample WorMetLIZISLAND2_FD_187412 | JGI IMG/M metagenome (GOLD analysis project Ga0209367, IMG submission 187412) | Marine gutless worms symbiont microbial communities from Max Planck institute for Marine Microbiology, Germany - Olavius geniculatus... ...
ACTCAAAATAAAATAAAAGTAAAATAAAAACTGAAATTACATAAGAATAATATTTAAAATAAAATAAGTTCAAAAATAAAAATAAAATTTAGATATAAAATAAAGTAACATAAAATAAATTTAAATTCAAAAAAATTTGAAAATAAAATAAAATGTGGTCAGAATTCAAAATAAAATAAAATAAAATGTGTTTAACATTTAGCAATCACATAAAGAGTTCAGCTGTTAGAAAGCATCAAACAGAGCTAAATTGCTGGAACTGAAGGAAATCATGTCAGAAGTGATAATAGTAAATAATAGACATACTAATAGTAGCAAGAATAATACATACCGGGGTAATAGATGGGAATTTATTTTTGCTAAAATTTAGTCGTATTTCAATTTGTGAAAAAAGACATCTTTATAAAACACAGAGCATTTTATTTTTAAGAAGACTCTTGTTCTTCTATCCTGAAATGGCTTGCTACCAAATCTATTAATGTTTCTGTACATTGATTGAACTGCATTTCTAGAAATGGCTGATGATACTTCATGTGACACAAAGGATGCGGATGGAGAGGGAATGTGTTATGAGAATGACGTTCATCAGAAAGGAGTGCTGGAAATGATGAAGTTGATGTATGACAGTCGTCAACTGACTGATATCTGCATTTCTGTCGACGACCAGAAGTTCTTCTGCCATCGAGCTGTTCTGGCTGCATCCAGCTGCTACTTTCATGCTATGTTCACGACCAGCTTGGCCGAGAGTCGTCAGTCGGACATAAGATTACATGATGTCGATGCGGAATCAGTGAACGCACTGATTGATTATGCATACACTGGACGTGTTCGCATTACGCCATTTAATGTTCAGAACTTGATGGTAACTGCTTCTGTCTTCCAGGTTTGTTGTTTGTCATCTTTGTTGTTTGTATTTCAATTATATTTGTTCATTTTATATTTTATTTTATATAATTTCATGTGATTTACATTTGACTCACTACATTTAGATAGTTATAGCGATGCATCAGTGGTCATTTTCCGTCAAGTGTAGACTACTGAATACTACAACTTCAAGCTGAGTTGTCCGGCATTTCATTCAGCCTGCTCTGTCATAGGGACAATGCCTCGAGTTCATTGTTGGATGAATACTTTTTGCTATACTGTATATTAGCATACTCAGTGCTTGTGTGTGGTTTTGTATATAATATTGTGAAGGTGGCATCAGTGTTTGAGGCTTGTGCTCGGTACATGGAACAGCAGCTGGATGACTCTAACTGTATCGGCATTCTGAGCTTTGCCCGCGTCCACAACTGCCAGCATCTCTGCACCAAGGCTATGGAGCACATTGAGAAAAACTTCCAGCAGGTAATTCCATATCAGTTGCAATACTTTAATTATGATTGCCGGTGGTTTTTTTGGGGTGGGCATTGGATGATGGTATGATTACTTGGTTGGCTTTTTTTGGCAGCAGGTTGATTGTTGAGCATTGGGCTGAAAATTGAAATCCTGGGTTGTAGATGCAATTTGTAGGCATTTACCTTATATTAGTTTACATAGTGTTAAAGTAAAAGCAAGAAAAGTCCAGCTAATACAAAGGGGAACACGCAACAGCGGTGTATGTTTGAAAGCCCAGTAAAACAAAATCTAAGTTCACCCATCTTAGCAACGATGTTTCTTTTACAGTCGCCAAAGGGCGCCAGACGACCGGTGGCTAAATATCTAGTGCCTTACTTGTACTCACTAGAGGACATGACCTGTCTCGCTCTGCCAACGGCATATCAGCTGGAAGTCCCAAATTTTCCCTACCCCCTTTCATTTAGCGCCCTCGTTCCTGCTGACCCCTTTTGAATTTACGGGAAAACTTTACAGTTCCTGAAATTAGAGTCTTCAAGGCACCGACAGTGTGCACCGTTTTTGACTCAGTGACGGACGGACGGACAGACAGACAGACAGAATTGCGATGGCTAAGACGCAAAGAGAAAGTGATGCGTCTTTGTCACTTCTAGTCACGTTTAATTTTTATTTAACATAGACTGTTTGTGTTGTTAAACCATTTTTTCCACAGGGCCGGATCATCCATGAGGCTGGTGAGGCTGAAGCCTCAGGGCCCGGGCCCCGACCGCACCGTGGACCCCGAAATTTTTTTAGATACAATTAGCGGTCTTCTAGACTAAAACTTTTGCTAATTCTGCATACAACAGTTTAACTTTTTTTCTGCTCGTTTCGCTCGCAGATTATTTGTACTTCCATTATAAAATTTGTTCCACCACCTTTGTTTGTCTTTATTATTTAAGTAATAAAGGTAACAGTACAAATAAAGTATAAAAAGTCAATATTGCAAATATATGTACAAGGGGTCAGCAGTAGTTTTCAAGCCCCAGGGCCCGGAAGGACCATGATCCAGCTCTGTTTCACCAGGAAAAAACATCAGATACTGTGGCAAAATTTTTTTTACAAAATTGTTGAACAGTATTACAGCACTGAGGGGATGGTGAGTGTAGATTATAACTATGACTTAAATTGTCAGTTGTGACTGAAACTAAAACCAACATGTGGATTTTTAATCTAGCTATACAGATTATGAATGAGTCTGGCAGTAGCTATAAGATAAAATCAGCTAATAAAATCCTTGAATCATGACAAATGTCTACTTTTATCATTTCAAACAATAAAAAGTGGTGATCCGTTTGCAACTTCATAGAATAGCAGTTTCGTGATCACACACGCAAAAATGATACTTTTTTGCACCTAATGAATGAAAATAAATATCATTAAATAACCAACAAAATAAATGACTAAAATGAATATTTATCTCTCCTTGTAAATAACCATCATGATTAGGGTGGTCCAAGAAAACAAAAGTTTTCAGAACTTCCCCTCCACAACCCTGTTTTTGTTCTATGCCTACTTACTGTTACTTTTACCAAATTTGGTGGCAGTTGATGAATATTTAGAGGTCACTCAAGACGAGCGTTTCTTCTGCCACTTTACACATTGCGATGCATATGTGTCATTTTCACTAACTGTCTGACTTCACGCACAAGCCAACCAAAATAGCAAAAAGGTACTTGAATTTAAATAAACAACCTGCAAGCGACTGTTTAAGGATGTTCCAGTGATGTTCAGTCACCTCAGGAGTTTGCATTCGGTACATCATCTTCACCTGTGTGGCCAGTTTTCGAATAGGAGGGATAGCCTACTTTTTCTACCGTCTTTTTGCACCAGACACAGAATGCAATTTTACTGATTCTCATATTTAAGATTGTATTGTACATTAAAATAATTTCCCTGTGAGCAGAGTTGTTGACAACTGCCATTGCTAAAAATGCTGTTTTTCTGAGATAATGGTACGTTGGGCTCTAAACTTGGATAGTCTTTGGCAGAAAGCTTTGTATTTTCTGTTTCAAATTTACACTGAAGATGTGAAAGATCATAAAAGTTCTCTTGCATCAGCAAGATGGAAGACCATGTATACTGGGACTATGAGCCTCAGGAGGTCACTCCAGGTATTTCATAGACTTGGTGTTCTGCCAAAATTGAAGATTTTCAACCATCGCCGATTTTACAACTGTTGTCAGAGGGATAAGCTGACTAAAATTTATCAAAAAGCCAAAGTTAATGCAGCCTTTGCTATGGTAATATTTGTGTATTTCACAAGTTCTCTGATTAGCTCCAGCAGCAGGTCACTCAACAGTGTGTTTATATGCAGTGGGGCTTCATACCAGAGCTGGGTTGGACATGGACAAGGCCCACAGAGACTGCCAGCTCCTTCACACTGTGCTGTTCTTCACCAGAGACAGCTGCTGCTTGAAGAGAAGTTTAATGACCCTGTAGATAGTTTTTGTCATCCAGTGTGCATGATAGAATGCTCCCACTGCCCCCTCCCCCCCAAAAAAACTGATTCCATGTGCAGTGTGCACCATCCATCCGGGAAAATTGAACACAATTTTTCAAAATTCCCCATAGTTCTATTTTGAGTGGGACACTTTCTAAACCAGCTGGTAAATTTTCACTACTTTGGCTCGAAGACTGCCAGTGTGTGCATCAAATATATGGGCTGTAGCAACTTGTCCCTCCTCAGTTGAGGTTGGCCACCTTTGCTGGAATCTCTTGAACATGGCAACTGCAGTTTGTGCAGTTGATCCAGACAAATTGTTGAAAACACTTTCAAGCGCCAGTTCCATGATGTGATGGCAGCAAGTCACCCATGCTGGCTTTTCCCATTTCAGTTTTAGCTCAAGTTGGTAACATCTTCAGTCACATCAGCGGAGTTACTAATCTGGTTAGTCACTGGATGGGTGACCATGTGTGCATGGATAAACCATTCCAGTATGTAGCCAGCCACTCGGGTCAACTCAGCCTGCCCATTCCTCTTTGGGTAAGTGCAATAAGTACCACTGATAGCTGGGCCATAACAAGGCACTCCCTTCCCGCGATGCACTAGCTCCATATCCATGGGCTCACAGTGTAAATTGGTCTCTGCTGAGGTCTAAGAAAACAGAGATCGGCACCACCCATGGGGCATATGGCTTGAAAAGAAATTTTCCAACTTTACATTTTTATGTTTCTAAACCCCAAAATAGCTTAAAACTAATGCATTCTGCAAGTAATCAACACTGGTCACTTTTTATAAGTGTTACAGCCAGCAGTGGTACTGCAGCAACACTAGGGAGATAATGTGGATTCTTGAGTGACCTCTAAACATGCTCCAAATTACAAAAGTTTTTCATTATATCTTCTTTAGGTAAGGTAGAACAAATTTAAACTTGTGGAGACTTATTATCATTAACTTGAATTTTTACCATTGTTTCGTGGACCACCCTAATCATGATAGCATAAACCAAATCTATTGACTGGTATAAAAAGTTGACCAATTTTATTGTTGCGAATAGAGCATGTTCAATGTTGGATGATAAAATCGGCCAATTTTGTCAGCTATTAAGTTGGCCAATTTTTCCATAATGCAGCAGACAATGGATTTTTGTCTGCTGGTGTTTCTGGTTATGTCAGACGATTTTGTCCACCAATTTTATCGACCATATGCCACCTCCTGTAGTGTAGATGTATGTATGCACGTGTTATATTATATTGTTGCACTGTTGTGGTAGGTGATGTTGAATGAGGAATTTGTCAGTACAGAACCCGATACACTGCTCGGCATTCTATCATCCAGTGAGCTCAACGTTGACCATGAAGAGATTGTGTTTGAAGCACTAACTCGCTGGGTCCTGTTCAGCACCAGCCAGCGCAGCAGGCATCTACCCCAACTGCTGCCTGCCATCCGCTGCGGCTTGTTGCCGCTGTGCTATGTCCGTGAGCAGATACTTGGTAACCGGCTCATCACTGAGCACTGCCGCCGATACCTGCAGCACGTTGAGAGCTTCATTGCCAATCCACTGGAGGCTCGCTATAAGGCAAATCTTCCCAGCACCTGCTCCATGCCTCGGTCCGGCATGATCAAGCCCGAACACTGCATCGTGTTGGTGGGCGGCGTGGATGACAATCATCCGTCGATAAACTGCTACAACCCTCTGACGCGTGAAACCTTCTACATCGCCGACGTTTGTGATAATGTACGTAATGGATACTACAGTGTAGTAAAGCCTGCAGCCGTCGTCACCGATGACAACCAGATATACATGGGTGGTGGCAGCTACATTTTCAATGAGCAGCCGAATGATGCAGGATACAATGGTGGTTACGACGAATCACCAGACTTAATAGAATCATTCGAAGACGATGTTGTCCGCAAGTACTTTTTCGTGTACGACTGCGACCACAACAGATGGGTCCCACGAGCATCGATGCTGTTTCCAAAGTCAAACTTTGCGCTGGCACATCTAACCGGAAAGATATACTGCTTCGGAGGCCTGAGTGTAGACCAGCATCCGAGTGAGATTGTAGAGTGCTATGACATTTTGGCCAACCAGTGGAAGTATGTGGGTATGATGCCGACAACGCTGATTGATCTCAGTGCTATCGTTTACAACCAGTTCATCTACGTGCTTGGTGGTCGTACAGGAGTCAACACCCATCATGCTCTGATGAGGTTTGACCACCAGCGGCTGGACTGGACCACACTGGCTGCAATGCCTACACCACGCTTCAGCTTCGGTGCATGCCTCGTGTCTGGTGAAATCTACGTCATTGGTGGCCTGCTGTATACGCACGCAGGCCCTGTGGTCAGCCGTCAAGCCCTGTCCTCAGTCGACATATACTCTATTGAACATGATCACTGGCGCTCTGGGCCGCCACTGCCAGTTGCTGTCTACAACGTGGGTGCGATTGTTCTGGACGGGTCGTTGTACATGTGTGGAGTGCTGGAACGACGTAGCATCAGTTTCCGCAGCTGTCGGCGCAACGTTGTCTACCGACTGCGGCTTTCACAGTCGGCTGCTACATGGAGTCTTGTAGAGGCGGACTTATCGGGCATTCATGACTTCATGTGTGTCGCAGCACGCATGCATACGCGCAAGTTGTCACAAATATTCCGCCCAGATGTCGACACCTGATTTCTAGGCATCATAGGGTGCCAAGGCGGGCCATATTTTGGAAAGTTTGATTGGGTAGCCACTAGCCACTGTGTATTTGAGGTGTATAATTTGTCCACACTCTACATATTTACATTGCAGTTACTGTACAGTTACTTGGATTGGAAGTTAAATGACTTTTTCAAAACCAATGTTTTATTTTTGCTTTTGGACTATCATTGTTAGCAGTGTCTTTCAATGAACGTGATACCGATTACTGAACTGTACAACGCTTTTTATGTCATGGTCCATGGAACACTGCAGTGGCCTCTAGTAATAAATTATTAAGTCGGGGCCTCCACCCAGACTTTGAAACGTGTGCTACCCTCACACTGAATGCTGATTTGGCACCTAGTAATTCTGGTATTGGGCCCCTTATGCACTTGCTAGACATTGTGCTTTGCGCTTCAACACATGAGCCATTGAGCATCTTGTTGACTTGTGTGTATTTGTGTGGTAAAACTGAATACGTTTTTGCTTTGTGCTAAACATCATTGCGTATGAAACTCACACATCACTGCATTACTTTGTTGCATCTGAAATAGCTATGGTCTGATCCAAGTACTTATGTTATCATTCCACTTATATAATAATTATGAACACGTTTGTTCGTCCAAAAATGGCCAACTGACCGACATATACAGGGTTGGCCCAAAAAACGTGCCACTTTACTTTTGTCCATATCTTCGCCACGCTACCTTGTGAAATATCAATGGAATATACATACATAACGATAATAACAAACAAACATTTTGGTAAAATTGAAAAAAAACACCAGACCAACATTGTATGACACTAGACTGTGTGGGTATAACACAGTCTAGTGTCATACAATGTTGGTCTGGTGTTTTTTTTCAATTTTACCAAAATGTTCGTTTGTTATTATCGTTATGTATGTATATTCTGTGTGGGTATAACACAGTCTAGTGGCATATGAATCATTCATAGCAATGTTTGTCTGAAGTGTTTTTTTCATTTACCTAAATTTTTATTATTATTGTTAGTTTTTGCTTACAATGCGAAGTTATAGACAAAAAGTCAAGTGGCACGTTCTTATGGACCACGGTGTATATACACCGTGTCCCAAAATTAGCGGCAAACCTGTTTCAAACACGCCTAATTCAGTTTGTAGTTCATGAATTTCAACGAAGTATCGTACACTGCACTACCTTAACATTACTTACTGTCACACCCATTATGACGTACACACCTTACCATGTGTGCTCAGCGTAATGTCTTTATGACGTCAGAGTTTGTTTACATTAAGAGATACGTTCAGTGCATTGTTTATGACAAAGGGATCAATCAGCAGCATACATGCCTTAGACTAAAAGCTTGCGTCAAAGCCAAAGGTGATCACTTTAAGCTCAAACTTTAAAGTCAAGTTCGAAACGATTGTCTCAATGACTGTTTCAAATTTTGTAAAAAATCTATCAGGTTTAACGATTTTACACTAACTTATCTGTAGGGGTGCCGCTAATTCTGCGACACAGTGTATATAAAGCTAATATATTGCACAGTATTTTGGTCGTATAGCTATATATATAATGCTTTACATGAGTACCAGCTATCTGGGAAGAGGGGCTAGATTTTTTTATGTAATAAGTTTGTGGTGATGTTTCAGTTCTGTTTTGTAATGGTGTATTGTATAAGGTGGGCAGGTGGTCATAAATAGCAATTTTAACTTGATCTAATTTGTGCTTAGCTCCTATTGTGCTTGTGGTGTTCAAGAGTTTGATCATATCTTAATATTTTGCATTATGTGTGTGCAGCAGTGCCTCAGTGTCTTGTATTCTGTAAATATTTGTTCATTTTGTTATTGTTTGGCACTTATAGGCATTTTTTTTGTTACAAATCTGTTGTAAATCAAAGTGCATTGTGGGATTTTAGTTAATTTTTCGCAATTTCAGGCTGTGATGCACATTTTAAGAGTGAATTGCAGCAATACAGCTGGAACCTGCATCTAAAATTTTTAGCATAGAATGTACATTTTTAACAATCTAAGTTTCGACTTCTTAAATTCAAGGAGTCTTCCATACGGAGGCCTCAAATTTGAATACTCTTTTAAGATGCAATATTATTTTATTGCTGTAGGCCTACGCTGATTGCCAAGGTGGCAGCACCGCTGCTATCGCGCGTCATGTCAGCTTTGTTCAAATTACTTGTTGTATTATGTGTTATTGTGCTTGTGTGCCTTGCACCAGACTTCAGTGGTGTCGTGGCAGAGTTACCCCTCCACAAGTTTTAGCCTGTCAGAAAATATTTTCTTTGTTCATTTCTTGTGTAAATATTTTATTAATAAAAACAAAAATCTGGGTTTGAAATGCTCCATTGGGCGGGGAATTTAGGGGCAAAAATTTTGAGCACCAATATCTTCTGATCGAAATTTGCAGTTGTCTGTTGGAAAACTAACTTCCAGCACCCAAACATTTTAACCCTTGATACCGCTGCCTTGCACAGGATTCTGCAGTGAAGTGGTTAATGTTGCTAAATTGAGAACATATTAATATATGCAAAATCTGTTTTCTTTGAGAAACTTTGAGCATTATTTAACATTGTGGCTCACATGGTGTTTTCCGTACTACAAATAAAATATTTCCATTTTGAAAGCTCAACAGCAATGATAGTACTAGTGATTTATGAGTGGACTGAGTTTACAGCGCTGACTGGCCATACCAGCCTCAGATTAGGTCAACTTTCCTAGGCTGCTAACGTAACGCCTGCATCCATTATTGCTGGTTATTAATGGCAATACTCATAATACATCCAGGGATGTTAACGAGACCAGCTGGGCAGGAGGCCGAAACACAAAACATATTTTCGAGGCCGAGGCCACAACGTATGAGGCTGAAGCCACAGACACCATAGAGAACAACTCATTGTGTATGAACTATGAACATCAGGACAAAGATTTGTCTGAAAGTCCTTAAGTTCGAACTTCAAAGTTCTATCTGTCACAAGGTGACCACTCTCCGGACCAAATGAAATTCCCCGACAGGCAACAACAGAAATGAGCGTCAATGGCTAGATTGTGACTAGGTGTGCTCAGGGTTCCTACGGGTTTTCTGTAGCAAAATAACCAGACTTTTCTCTGATATTTCAAGTCGTAGAATGACAACTTCCCTGACCTTAGCGAAACAATAACCCTATCGCACAAATGTCAGAAATGGTACAGTATATCACAAGGTAATGAAACAGTGTTAACAGAGCAATATGCAAACGACAGAGCCCCTGCTCTAAAGGGTCAGGGGGCAAAGCCCCCTTAAAGCTGAAACACTTCTAGCTTTTTAATATTTGGAGATGCCAAAAAATTAGATATCTGCAGTATGCATAATCCAAGGTCATTTTTCCAGACTTTTCAGAAATGACATTTTCCACTGACTTTCCCTGACCACACAAATTCCCTGACTTTTCCAGTTTTCCGTGACCGGTAGGATCACTGTATGCTGTAAATTTTCAAGGCCAAGAGGCCGATTTCTATGAGGCCAGATGCCACAGGGCCAGATACTACGAGGCCAAGGCCCAATAATTTGGCCTCAAGGCCACACAGCTCTCAAGGCCTTAACATACCTGGATACACCTATATCTGTTTACTCCAATTAAACAATGTGCTAACGCTTTGTAAAAATACCTCCACCAGTAACTGGAATTAAAGTACTGCCAATGCAAACATGTATTTCATTGCACAGAGCAGCACTGATTGACATTTCCGAGTAATAGCAGCATACGCTGACACCATAAATTAAGATTACATCACAATCAACCAGATTATTGCACACAAGCATGGAGATACACAATCATTTCTGCTTGACAAGCACATATGTCCGCAGTTAGGGGCCATTCAAAAAATAAGTCGCACCTGAACAGGGGGGAGGTTAGATGGGGTGTGACAAAGTGTGACAGGAGGAGGGGAGGTTAGGAACACGTGACGTCAGGCCCTTGTGAAAAAATTTCATAGGCCTAAGAATGTTTATTGTACCCGTTTGTCTCCGATTAAATGCCCACAGATTCAATTACTACTGTATGTAAACTGTAAAATAATGTTTGAAACGACTATGATGATGGATGGCTTCATTTATGCATATATTCTATTTATGGGTAGATAAATAACTTCTGGCTGGCTTGGTAAGTACGGTGCTACATTTGGTAAGATGCATACAGTTGAAGGGGGTGGGCCTGTGACATATTTTTCATAAACAGAGTAGCCATGTGTGACAGTTTCTGACAGAGAGGGAGGAAGGGGAGTCAAATTTGGTCAAAAAAGCATGAAATAATTTTTGAATGGCCCCTTACCAGTATTCCATGTTAGGCCTATCGCTAGAACTGTTGCTAAAACCCACAGCGTAAAGACCAAAAGAACGCCATTTATCAGCTTTATCTATCACAAATAATACATGTGCGTAGGCATGAACCTATAGATATAATTGCATAAACCTATAAATATAATTTAGGGGTGACAAAAAACATTCATCAACTGCATGCATACAAATGGCAATGTTATAGGCATGTATACATGTTATTAATATGAAGTGACATTAACAATGGCAATAACATAACAGCTGCCTGTAAACGTACACTGTAGAAAAAACAGAAATTGACAATGGCATGTCCACTGAGATCTAGAAACTACATGAGCCCATCAAATGACAAGTGACATATCGTATTCCACCTAAAGTGGAAGGAAATAGCAAGAACTGAAAGTAGAAATACTGAAATAAAAAAAATGCAAGGAAAAATGTTAAAAGTGAAAAGAATTTTGAAAAACAGTCTGCACTTGTCACAAATTTGCTGGCTTGCTTTTTTGAACCCACACGGACAAACAGTTCACCAATGCCAATTTTGATATGTGCCTGTTCAACTCGTTCTGAGATCGTCAGCAGAGCTTTGGCTGCATAAGCAGGTTTGATTTTATGCTGAGGGACAACAGCACTGAGTGTGCAAAGCTTCTTGCTTACTTGACTAACAGGGTAGGCAAGATTTACCCACAGGCAGTTTAAACTGGGTTGGGCAAAACCAGTAAAACCCGGGTACAACTGGGCAAAACTCATTTTTTGACTGCAAAAAGCACTAGTTGCATCAATTTATGTTATAACTTATAAGAATTGCTTTCTGACAAAAATTTGACATAATATGTTCATAAACAAATCTTTTAAACACCATGACAGCTAAAAAGGCACACACACTAATCAGCTTCAATGAACATTGTGTAATGTTAACCGCCTTGAAACATAACACTACAAACAAGAAAAATGAGCTAATGCTCATGAAACGTGTGAGAGCCTATAGCAGTTCCTGTTTGCAGGTAATCTTGGTCTATCTCCAGACATTTCATCGCAATTTTCACCCTTTTGCAGCCAAAAAATCCATAAAAATCAATACTTTTAGGGTTCAAGGTCATCGATGTTGACAGTCCTAAGAAGCTCGTTGCCAGCGCTTGTTATGATAAGCAGCATGTCTGTGCATATCTGCAACTATTTTCATGCTAGACAAGCCAACAATGGACAAATAACCACTTTTTAAAAGGGTACCCCTCTTTGATACCCACTTGCTCAACCCTCCTTGAGCCTAGAGTGTTCGGACTTAGACTGCTAAAATCTAGATTCAATGCTGAAAATTTCATATGCAGGTTGTTTTGGTCCATCTCTAGCCATTTTGGCGCAATTCACTCTTGAAATGCGTGTTGCTGCCTAAAATCGCAAAAAATTCACTAAAACCCCCTATTTTGGGGGTTCAATGTCATTCAAGATCATTGATGTTGACATTCCTAAGAAGCTCGACACCATTGTTTGTTATAGTAAGCAGATGCCTGTGCCTATCTGCAACCATTTTTACGTTAGACGAGCCAATAGCGGCAAAATAACGCCTTTTAAGGGGGTGCCCCTCTTTCACCCCCTCGTTTGTGGGGACCCCTTTTACCCAGCAGCATGAAATTTTGTCATGAAGCACTAGAAACTCTAGGCTTACCTAATGTAAGTTTTACCCAGTTTTACCAACTTTCGCCCAGTTTAAACCAGGTTTTACCGACTATTCTATTCATATGGTGAAAACCCAAACTCTCTATCTCACCTGGGCTTGTATTGGTACCAGGTCGTGACGAACAGGCGGATGGACTGAATTACCGTAGCTAATACGCGCTTTAGCTATGCTAGCTCTCGCGCGTAAAAATGCAAATAATCCACTAAGCAGAAACTGAAAAACAGTCAGCGATATGGGATACAAGTACAACTGCTTAAAGTTACAACTAGTCTGTAAGCAAGCAAAAGAGTTTGTATTAAATTTGTGTTAGCATCAAGTCCAAGTGGTGGTCTGGCTCAGTTGGAGTTACAACACTCTCAGGCCTGGTCAGTATTTGGATGGGTGACCATCTCGGTATGTAACCAGCCACCCAGGTCAACTCAGCCTGGCCATCCCTCCGTAGGTAGATGCAATGAGTACCAGCGAAAGCTGGGACGTAAACAGGCACACCGCGCAATGCACTAGCCCCGTATCCATGGTCTTGCAGTGTAAAAACTGGTGTCTGGCTGAGGGCTAAGGAAACTGAGATCAGCGCCGCCCAATGGGCCTTAAGAGGACTAGCACCAAGTCCAAAACTTCAACCTAAAATAATACTGCTGATCAACAGCGAAACATGAAAATGCTCAAAGTGTGGTCTGTATTCTAAGAACACTAAACAAACCAGCAAAAAAACTCAACATCAAACATCAGAACTGCTCAGACTAGCAAGCAAGACTATCATCAAGAGTTCACAGTCTGTCATGGTCCAATGGAAAACAACAGTTTTATTTCATTTTCCAGTTGAGTTCAACATTTCCACTCAAAATTATTAAAGGTACATCCTTACCATAAAATTATTTCTCAAAAAACTCTAATTAATCTTGACAATAACATTCTTGTAAATTATTTCCCAAATTTTTACAGCTTTGGCAACCACATCTACCCAACCCAGCAGCCTACCTCCTACATATAATGCACCACATTGTGTATTATATTTTTTTTTTATAGCCAGCAACAGAAGTCGAGAAACCTAATGTAAGTTTTACCCACTTTTGCCCAGTTTAAACCAGGTTTTACCCACTGTGCTGGGCAAAACCAATTTTACCTGGGTTAAATGCCAACCCTGTTGACTAACCCTTTGCACTGGATAAAACAAATATATCGATTTTAACTAATTTCCTGAACATGACCAAAGAGAGAAGTAGGATGGGCAGCAACCTTCTGTACTTAATGAGATGGCAAAACAAAACATCTGTTACTTAAAATACCCCTGTAGGCAAGAACCCACCAATTACCCAATGTGTTTAATTTGACTGCACACTGCCTTAGCTCCACTGAGGGTTAAACATGCTAACAGAGAATGAGGAAAATAAACAAGTCATCAACAAATAAACATCAAATAAGCAGCAACATTTCAGCAAAACAATAACTCATGCCAACATTTTTCACATAAATTCAATAGCACACGAACATTCAGCAGCAGTTAGTTTCATTTCAAGTACAGCAAAATTCAGGCAATAGCCAATAAATTAATAAAATTAGTTGAAAGTAATAAATTACCACCGTAAACATAACAAGGCTACAAAATCATCACTGTGTACTGTACATGATACACACCTAAATTATTCACTTAAGAAGTTTCATAATTCAACCATCACTACGTGACATACAGCGTTTGCAATATGTTACAAAATGATACAATATGTTACAATATGTTATGCCTTTTCAATAGATCATAATGTCAATGCAGATTAATAAACAAACACTAACTATATTGAATATAAATTATCATTACTGGTATGAATTCATAAAACTTCCTTATTTTCATGATCACAATGTAAACAGCTATGATTCTGACAGGAATCATGCTAACAGGACACCCATCAGCAACATTCAGAAAACAATTATCATTACCACGAAAGTCAAAACCACACTAGGTGATCATTACACACTACAGGGTGCGGCAAAAAAAGTAGCCCCCTAAAGTTTTTTGCGCTTTTAAGCAAACGTTTGGAATTTTAATTCGAAATTTTACAGATTTATTTACTCAAACGTTCTACATCTAACTGCCACGTGAAATATGAATCTGTTGAAAAATGACAAAATTGTAGGCTTTTGAACATGACTGCCTACCGATTTTTTTAACATTAAAAATGTTCAGGCTAAAAATGCTATTTAATTTTCAAAAACTGGTTACCACGTTACTGCCAATGACGTCACAGTGACGCTTTGACAAACAGTAATTTATTTTGTTTATAAATTATTACTAAATTGTCGTTCTTTTAAAGCAATCGCTGGCTGCCCATGGGATTCATCTTCCAGCAGGACGGCGCACCAGCACATGAGGCGTGCAGCGCACAGAATGGGCTGCGGCCTGCAGGCCAACGGGCTGTCCAGATTTCATCACAAAGAACCAGTGGCCTCCAAATTCGCCGAATATAATAAATCCAGTGGACTATCACATGTGGCGTGCAATGTTTGAGGCTTACCGCAAGCTTAAAACAAAGCCGAAAACAATCGCTGAACTCAAGGAATCGCTTCAGGTTATCTGTGGCAACCTACCACAAGGACCGATCAACAAGACAATGAAAGACTTCTCAAATTAAGTGACTGAAGGCTTGTCTTGGAGCTTAGAGCTGTCGGTGGACTCTTCAAACATTCACAGTGACGATGAAATTCTGGCATCTGATCATTAGTTAACTGTATTGTTTGACTTGTTTCAGCGATGTTCTTGAACTGGTGTTGTGGCTTAAATATTTTTAACGCTGAAAAATCGGTAGGCGATCATGTTAAAAAATCTATAACTTTGTTACTTTTCAATGGAATCAAATTTTATTTGGCATTTAGCCGTAGAACAATTCCGAAAATAAATCTGTTAAATTTCAGATTAAAATGCTAAACGGTTGCTGAAAACAGCGAAAAACTTTAGGGGGCTACTTTTTTCTGCCGCACCCTGTAGAGCTCACAAAGATTTATAGCATTTGCAAGGAATATTTCATATGTAAAATATTCCTTGCAAATGTGTAAGGAATATTTTACATATGACCACAACCTAACACATGGAAGCACAGATGATTTTACAAATAACCTGAATGTGACTAGTGCTGAGAAGTTCTATAACCTACATTAAATGATTCAGAAATCAACCTCAAAAGTACTTAGCTGCATTGGCTGCAAATGCAAAATCTCGTTTTTATCTCTTCGTCTTATAATCCGCAACAAAGACAAAGTTTTTTCAACCACATTCTGGAACTTAATGCCTGTAAAAATAGAAGACAGTTTAAGAGACTGAAAACTGACACTGCATTCAAGTAGGCTATTAGAGTTATGAAAACTGTACCCAGTATAGTGTCCTATTCGATGCAGAATTAATGCAAATGTTCTTGTATCATTCAGTTCCCTCAAATTAACTAAAACTGTGTCACATGAAACGTTTGCATTGAGTAGCAAAAGTGGACGTGCATGAGTGCTACTTGGTGCTGAAAGCATGAGGATGGGCTGGTTACGGAGTCGGTGAATTGCTGTGTGTGCAAGCAGTGTTGGCATTGGCATTACGTGACTTGCTCTCGGACCTGAGATCGAAACGGCAGACTCCAGTAGAAGATAATGTCTAAAGAACGCCCTCTTGTTGTCAAGTACCCCTTCATTCAGACCTCGGTTGTCATCACCCTGAAGTCTGCGATCCAGCATAACTTCAAAGCTGCCTTCTGTCTGACTGCTGGCTCCCGACGGTTGTGACAGCAACAAGGACAGCCGGAGCTGATCATCTTCAATGAAAGCAGCAGCAGTTGCTGGATAGTAATTAGCTTCGATTGGAAATGTGGAGAAGCGCCGACGTTTCATCATATGGAAACCGTTCTGATCGGTGAAAAAAGTGTCTCCACTTCGAACATCACTGTTCAACCGTAGAACAAGTTCCTTATCATCCAGGGCAGTCAAGTCAACAACCGTGTTAAGTTCAACTGCAGCTGCCAGGAGACAATCACAGTGGACTATGCGAGCACAGTGAGTAACAAAAGATCGCACAAGACGCACTTCAGTAAACAACGGACCAGAAAAAACTTTCATCAAAATTTGCTGTTTCTCCCTATAATCCTCAGCCGGTCCAGCAGGTGAAAATATATAAGCACCACTACGACGGGGAGTGTAAAACAAAAACTGCAGACTAGACAACCGAGTGATTAAGTGATTCTTCTCTTTCAGCTGTACCGATTTTAGAAGTCCTGTCTGAAGTGAAAATGATGCTCTCAGGTAAGCATTCTCAAACACAATATCTTGCTGTTTGATTGAACGTGATACAGTGTACACAGTACTGTTTGCAGTTGTACTGCATCCTGTAGATGAGTCTGTAGCCGGTGAAATATCAAAAGAAGTTATACTAAGTGGTGGTAAAGCAACAATAAATGACAACATGTAAGTAATCATTTCTTCCTCATCTGTACTTTCAACTGGAGCAGGTGTTATCTGACTGACAAGAGGCAGCCCATAATGGTCAGTGACACAAACATGTTGATGATTGACAATCAAGTGGATCAACTCGTGTCGTTTATGAACAATATTGTTGAACACTTGTAACCTGACACCTGCATGAGAAACATGAATTACGTGTTCATTTGGTGACAACATACGTGCACTCAGTGGATCCAGAACGTTAACAGGCAGATCTGTTGAGGATTTATTACTTAACAGAAATCCAAAAGCAGAACGCATGACATCTTTGGACATCTGCAAACCATATGCAAGCCGAAGTTCGTAGTCTTCAGCAACATAGAAACGAGAAGTCCCGGTTATACCGTCATGGTGTTGAAACAAAGCAAGGTTTCGGCGACTCTTCACAAGACTGTCGATACTCATACTGCGCCCATATAAGCTTTCCACATCAAGAGAAAGTGCCAATGTGTGCAGTATCTCAGCGCTTCTCAAATATACCTCCAAGTCTCGACAGAGACCTTTTGCAAATGGTCGTGTGCTGAAGTAGCCAGTCCAGAATTCATCATTTTGATCGGTGTATGGAAAAAAGTCACCTGTAAGAGACGAAAATTCGCCAGCAGATTGTTCACGTTTGCCCAGTTTCACCATTGCTCTGTTTACTTCTCTAAAGTAATCCTTAACAGTTCCAAAACGAGCATGAACATTCCATTCAGTCTTTGAGTTCATATGATTGAACAACCTCATGTAATTTTTGAACTGCTGATCCCACTCTATATTGTGATCATACCGGAAGTCATCTCCTAATGGCACAAGTACAACATTGTGAGGATAAAGTCGAGCTTTTAACTGGTACTGCCTTAGCAACAATTTTGACAGGCGATCAACATTACCGGAATGAACTGTCACTGCTCGTGCCTCACTTGGTTCTCCAGTGATCTTCCTAAAGTCAAACTGCAAACATACTTTTGGATCTGGTCCACATGAGTGTTTGATATTGTACAGCATATATGGCATCACCAGTGTCCTTATTTCATCAGCTGTCGTGGAATTCCACATTGTGCGCCAAAAAAACTCCAGAGAATTTCTGGACTGAAGGTACTGTTTCACTGCACTATGCACACGAAGTATCACCATGTGTTTGAAACCAGCAAGTTTGTACAAATGTGCCTGAACTGCAGAATACCCAAACTGATCAACGGACCATGTATTTGACGGATAAAAAGCAATATTGTTTTTCAGAAACTGGTGACCTTCAATCATCTGGTCTATCAGTGCGAAATAATGAGGATTTGCCTCATCAGGCACAACCCAGCTTCCACCAACAATTTCTAGCTGCCCACTCTTAAGCAACTGTTTCACAATAAGACGTTTCTTGAAACTTAATTCACTCCACCACATTGAGAAAAACACAGTTTCTGCCCAAACAAAAGTCATATTCCGATACAGCTGGAGCTTGTCAAGCATGTACTCAAGTGTTTGCTTTGTCTGCTCTTCGAAATAACCATCAACAGTTTTATGCCATCCAGGATCACTGTGAGAATGTGGTACAACAATAACTTGTAAAGGCAATCCTGCTGACAGTTCTTCAAAACTTGGCCGAAGCGTTTCCTGCGCATGCACTCCAAAACGACGTTCGCGATCAACGATATTTAAAATATCTAACGTGTCAATGTCAGCATATGATTGAAAGATCGCGTCAGGAGATTCTATTGCTGAATGCAAGTAAGATCTGGTCGACTGTGACAGTGCAGCAGTTGTCTGAGGTGGAAGCGACCTCGGCGTTAATAACGGCGACAGATGCTGCTTGTGCGTTGACAACCCGTGAAGTTCGTTAGGTCTGTGTGTAGCATCGCTATCGTATACAAGAACCGTCTGGTGTGTCCGTGGTCGAAATCTATGCCAAATGGTATACACCAACAGCAAAACCAAAGTCGTGCCAGCAACTACTGACACGCGTAAAGAAAATTTCATCGTAGATTCTTTGCAAGACGTTCCGACATGAACACAATCACTCAAATCAAAACAATAAACAAACTTCCCACAAAGAATATATAATTAACGTAACCTGACAAACAATACACAGATGGAGTCTGCAGGCGCAGGCCGAGTTTTAGATTGCCTTATGATTGCTAAATATTTTTAAAACTTCAATAAGATCAACTTGTAATCTTCCTGATTTGATTTATGCAAGCGTTTGAAGTGCAAAATTAAGTGCTGGTGTGGTAACTGTGTGAATAGCTTCGTTTTTGATGTCCTAACTAGGTTCGGTTAGTTCATAGGTAAGTATATTATAAATATGCAAATTTATGAAATAGAACTACCACGAAAAGCAAATTTGCTAGTATATTGGCCCAATACAACAAAACAAAACTCTTTCGAATTTTTTTATCTGCCGTGCCGTCAGCAGAAGTCAAAACTATTAAAACTATTATTAATTATTATTACCAGCACATTTATCTATCTATTATTATATCTATGGTAGGCATACCATAGATA
>Ga0209367_1004388_pt1 | contig 19431 bp, 6 predicted proteins | sample WorMetLIZISLAND2_FD_187412 | JGI IMG/M metagenome (GOLD analysis project Ga0209367, IMG submission 187412) | Marine gutless worms symbiont microbial communities from Max Planck institute for Marine Microbiology, Germany - Olavius geniculatus... ...
TAAAAAAAAAATATATATATATATATATATATATATATATATATATATATGCTATTATACAAACGTTTCGCTGGGTCTTTGTAGTCTAACCACCGGTGTTGTATTTAGTTTCCAATCATCCATGATGTTCATTGACAAACAACAGCAAATACAAAATGGTCGCATCAACCACAATCTACTTTATATTTCTACCAAGACAGATGCTACTGAAAAAGATTATTTGACGATATACTCGAAAAATTTTCTGAAAGAACGGAAGTAAAAATCTCAAAACACAGCAAGTGTAAAAATGATGTTGAATGGAAATTGGGAATTGAATTAGCATAACGTAATCATTGCCGACCCTTGGTGTAGGGGAGAGCGGGGTTGGTTGAGACACGCGGTTGAATGAGACACCGCCGCCATCAAAAATTTTTTTGTGTTTTATCTATGGTATATAAGTTTTTATTTACAAAATTTAATAAATAATCAAATAATAATCGCACTACGTTTATAGATACGGAGATGTTTTAGTTTTTTACGAATGTCTGTTTTGGACGCGCAAAAGTAAATTTTAGGTAACCGTTTAACTCTGTCTTCTAAAAAATATAGTCGTTGTCACCTCTAACAATGAGTTCTATTTTGAGAGATCGGCATTCAAAAGCGTGAGCGCGATCAATTTATGAGCGATAATACAAGTGCTACGGGTGGCGAACCTAAGTCACCCTTGTCGGGGTTGGTTGAGACAGCAGGCAATGTGAGGGGAGACCGGGGCTGGTTGAGACACTTTCAGTCCATAGATCATGCAACGACGCCACTGATTATATCACCGAACACTTCGGCCTCTGACCTTTTTAATTCATTTGAGCTGATTCCCACACTAATTATTGGCAATTCCTCATATAAATACTAGTTTTATGAAGCCTTAATTTTAACATAATTTTAATGTCTCAACCACGACTGCCATTGTCTCAATTAGTACAGACTCGGGGTTGGTTGAGACATTAGGTTACTTGTTATTTTTCGTACTTTTTTCACAAAACAAAACAGAATTTTGTTACTCAGACTTATTACTTTTGTTGCTAAATGAATACAGTAATAATAGAAACTCAATAAGTCATACTGAACGCAACACATTTTCAGATATGATCTTTGGACCGAAAGTGTCTCAACCAACCCCCCCCCCTAGTCATTAGAAATGATCTGAAAGTGTCAGACCAGTGTGCTAAAGCATATGCCAAAGCCAGTAGAGTATTGGGTATGATCGCCAGAAATATTCGTTACAGAAGTGCTGACAACATGCTGAGACTCTACAAGACACTAGTACGACCTCATGTTGCACACAGCTGCTTAATTGGTCACCGCACTACCTGAAAGACAAACAGCTTAGGCTACAGAGAGGATCCAGCGTCGTTTTATCAAAATGGATCCCGAATTCAAAGGTTTGAAGTACGAAGATAGACTAAGGAAGCTCAAACTAAACACACTCGAGGAACGTAGAAACCGAGCTGACCTCATTCTGCTTTTCAAGATATACAAGAATTTGTCACAACCTCCCTTCAACTCACTGTTTCAGCTCACTCATCACAGGCTGAACGGTAGTTCAAGCCCTGTGTTAACGGCGACTTCTCTTTCTTATGGGAAATCCAAAAATTCGACCCCTCACAGAATCAATCCCCTGATCTGATTGAAATAAAATTTGGTACTGTTGATTACGTCGGCGAGGTGACCCCTCATGCAAAATTTCATGTAAATCTGCACAAGGGAGGGCTTCTCGGCAAATAGGTGAAATATACGCAAAAATTTTTTATAGCTTTACATAGGCCTATACCTTTTTTCCAGAAACTCACCTACAGGTCGGACGCTTCGGCGGATTTTTGCGTGCGATGGCTCAAACGACGCGGTCTCGCGCAAGGATGTGCCTTTTAGAAATTAAAAAAAAATTGAAATTAATATTTAACGTATTTATTCAAAAAATCCAAAAAAAATACAATGGAGCCTATGGGGAAAATTAAACAATTTTTAAAACGGTCATAACTTTGGCTGTGTATAAGATAGAGTCGTAATTTTTGGTTCTAGCCTCTAGGCTATGGTTTTCTAGGATGGCCAATCTGATGGTGTCATTTAATTTTATCCCGGACTTTCCCTGGTTGCCATGGCAACGAAATTTGGGACAAAATGGGCTATAACTCGGCTTGCGTAGGAGATTTTAAAAAGATTTTTTCGCCTATAGGGGGGTTTTCGGGGATGGGCCATCGAATGCTGCCAGTTGCATTTTTGCCCGACCGACCCCCGTTGTTATGGCAACGAAATTTGGGACAAAATTGGCTATAACTCGGCTTGCGTAAGAAATTTTTGCGAGATTTTTGCGCCTAACGGGGGTCTTCGTGAAAAAGTATCCCCAACATTATTAACCGTAACTTGAAGCAGTATTATCAAATTTCAACAATATTTGGCACACATATTTCAGACACAACCGGCTATTAAATGACTGTTTAAGTTCCCACATGACCTAATATCTGCTTTTGCACTACCTAGGGAAGTCAGACCAAGCAAAATATGCGTTGAGGTGATAAAAAGATGTCGGTAAATTCCGTCTATAATACTCTATCCTGATCTGTAACCCCCAAGAGCCAGTCGATTACAAGATTTGACTGTCGTACATCAGTATGTCTACCATAATTATGAGCACACTTGGCCAACATTTCGATCAATTTTATTGCAGGCTGCTGCAGAATAAAAACGAAACACTTGGATAAAATGTCAGCCAAAGTGTCAAAAAATGTAAACAATAATATTTTTGCGATATTTACAACAAGTAATAATACCACTTTAGGTAAAAAAAAAAATAAAAATGCAACATTTCGTTGGTTCTGATTTCCCCAGATAGTGCAAAAACATACGACGGGTAGGTGGGAAACTGCATAATGATTTGATGACCAGTTGTCTCAGGAATATCTTCACCAAAAATTATTAAAATCCGATAATCCTTCTTCAAGTTACAATCTAAAATGTCCGGGATGTTTTTTGAGACACAGTGTATGTGTTCAGTGACGTTTCGTCGTGTCGGCTGCGGAGGCGCAACTTCCGGTTCCTGTGCGGCTGCAGTTGGTCCTCGGGCCACGTAGAATAATTATTGTCTCTCAGTCTCAGCGGCAGACACGCGAGGCCATAGCACGACGCGCATAATGACAACGACGCATAAGCATTAGAACGACAGAAAGGCAACAAAACAATTTCTAATTACTTGAATATTATTCGATCGTTCAAACAATCGCAGTTTAATGGAGTAGGCCTATTAGAACTCCTGCTTCACAGAATTTAGTAAATTTACGTACCTGCGTTAATTTTTAATTCGCGTTAATTTTTCTAACTCGCGTTAGGCCTAATTCTTTAACGCGTTAACGACAGCTCCAGTTAGGGTAAAAGGGGGGATATGAACATGCGGGTAAAATGAACATAGTTTTTCTATCTATGATATTTATTTAGTTTTTTGTATATTGTATTTATGCTTGTGACGCACTGTTGCCGTCGTTTTTGCTGTGCTGCGGACATAAAAGTGAAAATTTTGCACACAAGTTTTTTTTATATCAGGGTCAACCCAAGGTCACTAGTATAGCCGACCGTACTGGTTGTCAGTGACCTTCAAGGTTATCCATAGACCCCTGAGTCGAATTTGTTTTGAAAGTGTCGCTTCGCTAACTGAAATTTTCGGCGGCTAGCGCATAGATAAATACGATTCTGCTACAGGCTTAACATAGAACTGAGCCATAGGCACTAGGCCTACGTAGTCATAGTCCGTTGTAACAAACTCAAAGTTTTCAGAACCAACACTTGATTCAGATGGACGATCGTCTGCCATTAGATACAAGTCCGGTAGTGCTGAACATGCACTCGACATGCAGGCACTGATGCTGGTCTATTCCGAAGTCAGCCACACTTGAGCTACTTTGCTCAGAATGGAAGCTGACTAATTTGCCAGTGTCCTAAGGACTGTTTTTATCTAACTCCTCTGGGATGCGTGAATTCACATAGTGGTCAACATCAGACGACGTTGCTGCAATGCAGGCAGGCAGTTAAACGACTAGTTTGCCTTACGTCAATTTGACAACATTCGGCTAGCCGATTTTTTTCCGGCGATTACGGGTAAAATCTTATAGGCCTATAGGCTAAGTCGGCTTAGCCGTAAACTTTTATGGCAGCGGCTTAGGGGTCTAGTCATCCAAGGTCGATGATTTTTATTTCAACTAAAAGGGCGTATGAGATTTTCCATTAGTGATCAGTAGCAACCTATGCCATATCTGGCACCGCTTTCGAGATACGGACAATTATTATAGCTTAAAGCATTTTTATTGAAAATTGTAGCCAAACCGATACATTGTTACTATTGACAGCTTATAGGAAGCCGCCAGCGATGGTACCATCGCTGACGCTAATTACCCGTTTAACCACAATACATCCCTGGCAGACGATAGACAGACAGACGGATAGACGGACGACAACAATGCCAATAGCTTAACTGTTACTTAAGTACAGCCAGCTAAAATCGAACTAGTGCAGTACGGGTATCGCATTGGGTACTATATATCTGTTCTAGTGTCGTGTAGTGTTGGTCACGACCGCCAGGTGGCGCGCAGGTCAACAGAAACATAACTCGTGTTCAATGTTTTTTATTCAGCGCAGTCTAACGTGACCCGCGGCTAGTAATCACCAGTATATGGTAACGCCAACATACCGCCTGTGTGTTGCTGCAACTATACTACATGTACTCTCTCTGAAGTTAACATTCCTATGTACCGCCACACTTGCACTGACTTGTCAAAGCCCAAATTCCACTATACTAGGATTTCTTGTAAACTTACTGTATGAGCTTAATGGGGGTGTTAACACGATCGAGCAAAAATCGAGCAGCTAGCTGGACGTTTTATGGTAATTAGCATACTAATTAAAAGGGCGGACGGGTTGTAATTGGAAGGCCTATATAACACGTGATCAGCTGTGGGCTTAAAGAGCCTAAGTTTAGGCCTACATTTGAGCCAGGGGGCGGGGTTCCAATAGGCTTGCTTGAGCCAGCTCGATGTTTGCTCGATGTTTGCTTCGTATAGGCTATGCTTTATGCATGCGTCATATACTTGATCGATGTTTGCTCGACATTTCCTTGATGTCTGCTCGATGTCTGCTCGACGTTTGCTCGATGTTTAAGGCGCGTACAGAACGACGTAACGAAACTGATCTGAACTAACATGGTTCAGTTACTGACGCACTGACTACTGTGCAAGCAGTAATGCATTACAGTAGGCACATGCTAACGGCGTCGGTGACTATGTGACTTCGCTCACGTACGCGTCAACCAATGACCAATGGGATCGAACTGATTTCCCATCGGTCAGGTCGTCAAAAAAACTAAACCGCGTCGGTTCAGTTTAGTTCGCTTACGTCGCTCGCTTTCGGCTTTCCATTAGATACGCACCGTGTCGCAAAAAAGCAAAAAATCTAGTTTTCGACATAAAGTCGCCAAACTTCCACCAAATTTGATAACTTTTAGCACAAAGATGGCCAAGACGATAAAATTGAGGTGCGCTCAATGTGTCCATCTCAGCTAATTTGTGTCACCGCACTACCGTGTTAAACGCATGCGATGCGCCAAATTGTTGTACTACACGACGATTATTGGCCCAATATCAGAATGTTCACCTTTGCATCATTTTTAACAAATCCAGAAAAGTGGAGTTTGCTCGATGTTTAAGGCGCGTACAGAACGACGTAACGAAACTGAACTGAACTTACATGCCGAGTTTCCAACGAACGCAACGCACGTAACAACGCAACATACGCAAAATACGCAACAAATCCAACTCAAGAATACGCACAATGTTTTAGGGGCTTTTATCCGCTCAAATCTATTTCGAAATCGGGTTCAAGTTATCTTTTACCTTTCTCTCCATTTTGTCGCCCCATTTGCTCCCCGCTCGCTTTTCCTATTATTTATCCCCCTCTTTCACTATTTTCCTTTTTTCTGTGCCATCCCTCTTTTCTCTTTTACTTAGCACCTCTGAAGTTCCGCATATGGCGCTATGAATGTGATTAATATCATATAGTACTGAGTGTCGTGTAGTTCCTTTTCCTTTATTTCCTTCCCGGGGCATTACACCCTTAATCCATTTGAGGATGCTGTAAGAGCGCTGGAAGCTGCCACCATAGCTGGTCCGGGCAGTCAGGCCGCCAAACTTTTTTGTGATGCATTTTGAGCAAAATACAGCTCTTTTGGTGACAACAATTTTGCATATTCATAATGCCCTTAACAAAACTCTCCCATGCACCATTTATAAGGACACAAGCCCCCGCATGCCGTTTTGTTTTTGCATTTTGGCCGTTGTGTCGCTTGCGTCCGTAGCGTCAGAACGCACGTATAAAGTCTTGCTTTGCGACCGTTGCGTGCGTTGTGCTCGGCGGTGGAAACCAGCTTAAATCTGCAGTGTATTTGCTACATTATTCCGTGCCAGGCCTGCACTGACGTGTTCAGAAGTTGTTAATGGCAAACATTGTACTGAGCGTGAGTGGATTTTTTTTCAGCGAGTGCTGCGACGTCACGCGGGTTTAAAAAAGTATCGCGAAAGGTAGTTGCCATATTTCCGACGGGCACTGCAAATTTCGAAACAAAAATTTGCTCTGTGTCTTTTCTGAATTTTTAGCAAACTTAAGTAACGGTCGAGGTATTGGCATAGCTGTCGTCGTCTGTCTGTCCGTCTGTCTGTCTCGGATATAAAATTCTGGCTGAACGAAGTCGTAGGGGGTCGGCGACTCTACCATCAGATAGGGCGCTGGCAACTTTCTATTGGCTGTCAATGTGCAGCGGTTTGGCCGCAATTTTCAGTGAAAAGATTTCAAGCTATAAGTAACTATGTTTTGGAAACGGTGAGAGATTGGGCCAAGGTTACTACTGATCACTAATAGTGATAGTGCAACGGAAAAGGCATAGGCTTACAGTCGGCCTACTTCCGGTATGACAGCGACATCGCTAATCGTTGCTTTTTACACTAATTGTTTTATTGTTATAGGCGATACACTTTCTTTTAATTTTGAGGCCCATAGTTTGCATTGTGAGCATTATTGTGTATGTCAAATTTTGCTATTAAGCGAATATGTGTGCGTATCATTAATATTTAAATATGCGGTTACAACCCGCCCGTCCTCCTAATTACCATAGAATTTCCAGCTAGCTGGATGAATGTTGGATCGTGTAAACACCCCATAAAGTGTGTCGACGATTGTTACTCATTAATATTTATAAATGACCATTAATATTAATGAGTTGTGTGTAGGTGTGTGTGCGTCCAGTCGAATGAGTGATGCTGGCTACGTGCTGTGCAGTAAGGGCTATGGTCTGCGCTTTTGATCAGTCTTATTGACTATTTACACCTAGCTATAGATCGCCAGTCGTTGTGCCTTTTGTCAAACACTTAGGTAAGTTTTCGGCTCTCACAACGTATTTACCCCTGGGTGCGATATGTCGTCTGTACATTCTATCATTTAGGCCTACTCTGATAATATTGCGGGATAGGAGCTCCTGATTGTCAGGTATTTGTGTCTGCAGTATCCAGTCTAAGGGCGAAGAATGTCCAGCTACGAGCGTAAGTCTCATCTTAAGTCGAGATCTCAACCTCTGATCATTGTGAATCTGACATCACCTTTGGTCATCAGACGTCGGCGACAGACAGTCGTCAGCGTCACGGTGACAGGACACCCGACACCACGAGTCACCTGGCTTGGTACGCTTCTATATACACAACATGCGCGTTTTACGAGGTAGTGTAGCGACGCGGTGAGGTGTCGTGGGAATCTTTAATGGCAGTTTCGTCGCAAATTGTCCCCGGAGTGCGCCTGTAAAAGACGTCTTGAAATTGACTAATATTTGACAGAGATTCTGACAAACTTTGGTGGCGTGTTTTTAGCCTACCCACGGTGTGGCGGAATCAATTAAACGAAACAAAAAACGTCGTTTATAACGTTACTGTCGGAAAGTTTGGGTTTTCTGACGGCAAAGATTGTGGGTGCTCAAAATTTTATGGCTCAAGTAGAACTTCACTTTTTAGTGTAAGGGTTAAAAAGATTATGAATTGTTTATAGCTCCTAATGGTAGCCAATGTCAGAGCTATGGGATCACCCAGAATTGAACAGTTGAACGTGCCCCGTCTTAACCCGATCCAAAGCAGGGATAAAAAGCTGAATTGACCTTATTGGCTGATTTTATATCGGGGCGGTTTACCTGTTTACAGACAGTCGTCCATTAAAGAAGTGGTAACCGCTTGATAGCAACTCGACCGCGGGAGTTAAACTAACGAACTTTTGATTGCAAAGTTTAAAGGCGAGTACAAAGCGACGTGTCTGATCTCAACTAAACAGAACTCAGAAGTAAATTGGCGTAGTTTAGTTTTGGACGAACTGACCAATAAGCAAGCTGTAATGCGTTACAGTAGGTACCGTCTAACGGCGTCGTTGACTACGTGATTAAGTGTACGTACGCGGCAGCGGCGTCTACGTCAATTGAGGACTATACGCTCATGGCGTATTATTTCCTTAAGGGGGGGGAATTATAGGACTTCAGAGGGGCAGTCGTCGTTCCCTCAGAACTTGACCAGAAGTGTCTTGTGAGGCTAAAAATGCACCAAATTCAATTTTGGCACTAGGATATCTTACGATGTTTTCCATTCCTGACATGCTGGGAAGAGATATACTCCACATTCCCCACTCCATTCGACGCATCAACCTCTTTTCTCTGAAAAAAAATTTCTACGGGCACCCATGCCGTCATATGTCATTGGAAGAATGCAGTATTGGGCTTTATTGATGTGCGAGGAGCTCCAATCGAATCGACCGTGAGCGAGGATTTCGGGGGAATGAGAAGATAATTATGTCTCCTCCGATATTTGGACAGGAGGACAAGATATAGTTGTCACAACTTATACAGTTGCCCCCCTCCCCAATAAACGATCAAGTTTTAGTTTTACATTTCAACTGTGCAATTCAAATCAGTTTCAGGAGACATATTTGCGTACAACAGCTTTTTTTCTTCTCGTTTCGCTCGCAGATTATTTGTATCCCCATTTTTACGCCCGAAAGCAGCTACTGCTTTCAGCGCGTCTTAGCCATCGCAATTCTGTCCGTCCGTCTGTCTCACGGGTGGATCAGTCAAAAACGGTGCAAGTTATGATTACCAAATTTTGCCGTCGGCTGCCCGGAAGACTTTTGTTTCAAGAACCGTAAAGCTTTTTTTCTTATAAATTCAAAGGGGGTCATCCCGATCGAGGACGCTAAATGAGAGGGGGTGGGAAAAATTTGCGATTTTTGGCCAATAAGTCGCTGTATCACAATAACGGCGCGAGATAGGGTCTAGGTTACTATTAATCAATAATAGGAAGTCGTAGACTGGCTCTCGATTGCCACCGAATTCAATGACCTTGGATGACCTTGAACGCTAAAATAGGGGTTTTTATGGATTTTTGGCGATTTTGGGCTGCGAGACTCTTTTTAAGAGCGAATTGCGCTGAAAAAAATTGAGATAGACATGGAGAACCTGCATGTCAAATTTTCATCATTGAACATAGATTTCGACAGTTTAAGTCTCGATTTTCTAGGTTCAAGGAAACCTGCGCACGAGGGCATCTAAGAACGGTACCCCCGTAAAAGTCGTTATTTTACCGTTGTTGGCCAGTCTTTCGTGAAAACAGCTGGAGATAGACTGACAGTTTGCGAACAGGAACTGCTATCTGCTTTCGCGCGTCTCGTGAGCCTTAGCTCAAATTTCTTGTAAATTTGTGGCGCCACTTTTAGGCCTAGTTGCTTTGATTGTTTAGACTGCATTAATTGTGATTAGGCGACTTTCTAAACACTTCCATGCAAAAATATTTGTTTAGATTTTTTAGCCTTTTATAAAAAGCGTTGAGCTTTGGGGGGCTTCGCTTACAAACGCCCCCCATCAAGGGCTCTGACCCCAGACTCTTTGGTCTGTCCTTCAATTTTCACAGAAAACTGCCGCCCTGGGAATCGACACTGAGGAGATGATAGTTGACATTGAAGGGGGGCGTAGTGTGTCCAAGAAGGGATAGATGCCCCTGGTACGCTTCAACCAATCAGTTCGTCAAAAACTGAACCATATCAGTTCAGTTCAGTTACGTTGTTCTGTACGCGCCTTAACAGTGCTCATTTTCATAAAACTGGAAACCCGTAGAAATTCCACAAACCATCAAGTTGGATCTTTAATATTAAATAAACAAATCCCCCTAAAAACTTACGGGTTTATTTTTTAAACCGTTTTTCGCAAGTCTGTTTGTACTTTGTAGGCCGGGACAAGAAGCCGATATCATCGTCATCGTCTGCTGATGACAAGTACTGTTACAGTGAGTCGGGCGCTAGAGGTCGCCACTGTCTGGTTGTGACGTCATCAAGTCGTCTTCTTGACGGCGGGGTTTGGGTCGTCGCTGACAATCACCTCGGACATGACACGTGCTTTATCGACGTCAAAACATACCGAGGTCGGTCGTGCGTTTAAAAGTTGGAGTTTTAAGAAAAGCGGATATCGTAAGTAAGTAAGATAACTTAGGAGACGCAACTTAACAGTCAGTCACAATGCGCCTCGATCTCAGCACCCGAACCAAAAATATCTTGAGCACCCGCCTACAGCTACAGTATCCGCCAACGTGTTGTCAGCAGACGGCTGACAATGGTCGACTGCGGTCAAACGATCGTTAAGCACTGTCAGACTCTTAACTCGTTCGATTTTGCAACGGCGGCGGTAGGTCATGTTTAGCTGAACCACTTCGGTTGCCTTTCGCACAAAAAATACATCTCTTTGGTTCTGATACAGTTTAATGTCAGATTAATCTCCGTCGCCCAATGCTTGACATGCGCAATTTCTGCATCACATGTTTCAGAATTCCTCGCTGGAACAATCAAATATGTGTCATCAGCAAACTTTACTAAACATTTGCCGTCATTGAGAACCTGTAGGTCGGCCGCCGTTACCACGTAAGATGCCGGACCGATAGCAAGTCCTTGAATGACACTTGCCTGAATATTTGCCTGAACTGATTCACACCCAGCATATTTCGTGCAATGGCTGTGTCCATCGAAAAAGTCCTTAATCCAGTTGTAGATGTGGTCTGTGGTCCGGCATCTGTAGGTTGGCCATTTTTTCCATTAGCGTGTCGGTGGGCGTGTCTTATGTTGATTGATGTATCTTTCAGTCAGCGCCACCTGGTGTCATTCATTGATTAGGCGCACAGTGTGACGTCACATGTGATTCACACACCGGCATGCATGTGCCTTGCCCACTGATCGATTTTACGCCGATAAAACAGACAGATGTACAGTATAGGGGCGGTAGCAGAAACGGTTAAAACACCCCTAAACAAAATCCCCCACAGTGGCGTAGCCAGAAATGTGAGTTGGGGGCTTCGTCTTCTTTTCTTTCCCTGGTTTATTTTTGTTTCCTCTATTCCTTTCACGTCTCATTTTCTCTTTTTGCCTCTTTTTTATTCCCCAGTTTTCCTTTTTCCATTTACCCCTCCTATTAGAATTGGGACATCTAAATTTTAACTAAGATGTCTGGCCGAGCGCTGTGAGATCCCGCAGCGGAGTCGGGGGACAGAACCCCAGCCGACATCGAACTTGGTCCTTTGTGTTTTTAAAATATGCGATCTGGTGGTAACAGTTTTAATTATTATCCCGAGTCCCTGATGTCTATTTTAAACTTACATGTATATTAAGGTTTGGGAGACCTCGGCTCTGGGCTTTCTTGTTTAAGTCGCTGATTTCCCATCGGACATAAACGCTTTCGACATTTATATTAGCACGTCTGCCCTCACATTTCAGCCCTGGGGAAAAAGTTCCATCCTTTTTTTATCTGTTTTCTCCCATTTGTTCTTTTTTTAGTAGTATCGTCGTAGCAGGAATGAGCGGATCAGGCAGCAATCGTTTTATTCTTTTATTTTTTCACATGCGGATAGTCTTCGAAAAACTTTCTTTTAACGAAATTGTTAGAATTTTCCACGCCCAAATTTCATCCGGGGGGGAATTCTGTAGCATGGCAGGGGGATTCCGTGCAGGGGGTAATTCGTCCGACGGGGTTATCACTGCATGGGATGCGCCGGTAGGCCTATGCAGAGCGTACCAGTTTGCAGCAGTTAAACATATGTATAGGCCAAGCCTATATAGGCTACATTGTATAGCTTTTTTATGCTGCAAATTGGAGCGTAGTCTAATTGCTGGTTGAGGTAAGTACTTGTGGTTTTGGCCGACCGTTAGGTCGATCCTTGGGTAGGCCTACGATATGTCATCTGTCTGTCGTCTGTCGTTTGTCACTAACACACGTAGTGTGGCTAAACGGTACGTCGTGTGGGGTCAGCGATGGTGCGGTTGCATAGAGTGATGGTGACTTTTTATAGGCTGTCAACACTAACCATGTCTCTGTCTGCAGCGTTTAGCAACAATTTCAAATGCAAAAATTTCTGCCTCCAGCCATCACATATGTTCGCCGAATTACCATGTCACGTCTTAATTTTGATTGTATAGCGTTCGATATAGCAGCCTCACCACAGCGTGTTTGAGACTGTAGTCACTCTGGTAGATCGCGTTTTTCTCCGCCACCGGACGTCGGGCGCTGGCTTTCGGATATAGGGTCGGCCCACCCTAGCGACATTAGGGCTTCTTGTTACAGGGCGTCAGTAATAGCAGAATGCCCCGTATTCCCTATGGGCTTATGCCGTAGGCATTATCTGTCGTCTGTCTGTCTGTCTCTTCGTCTGTCCGTCACATTGCGTCAAAACGACGCAAGCCAGGATCACGAAATCTTTACCGTCAGATTCATGAAGGACTTCAGCTTTACTATTCGCAAAACTTTTCTAAAAAATCAAAAAGGGTCACCGCGATCAGAAAATTGAATGAGAGGGGTGAATTTTATCGGCAATTTCTAACAGTAGCACTAGGCCTATACGATAAAAGAAAAATCATGAAACGAAATAGTCGGGGAGCTGGCAGGAGTTATCATGCACCCCCTCTGGAATTAAACCCCATGCATATTTTATTGTACTCCAGGGGCTAAAGTTTAGAAAAAAATTATGTTAACAAGCAAAAATTTGGGATACATGGTGCTTACCAGCCGTTTGTTGCCATGACAATCGAAAACCCTTAACAACAAGCTTAGTATGTCTATAACAGAGATTTCTTCGAAATGATAGTGCGCTATATAAATGTTCACTTATTAACAGAGATAATAAATGTCTAAATATGTCAAATATTATAGCTATAATAAACTGTTCATAAGTCACTAATTACAAGGAATTCAACGGTTTATTTATCGCTTAGCAACGGTTGCTATGGAGTGAGATTCTCCATAGCAACGGGTTATTTTTTTAAAATTTTCTGTTAACATAATTTTTTCTAACGTTCAGTTCCCAGACTACAATAAAATATGCATGTGGTTTAATCCCAGAGGGGGTGCAGCTCCCCGACTAAAAGTCATGCAACTGACGCCCGGTTTTTCTAAGCGGTAACTAAGCACCTTTTTACCCAAAACGTCGCTGCCCAGTCGTTCCCCCATCTCCCCTTGGCGTCGTAATGACTGGAACAGCGTTCTGTTCGGCATCGGCGCTGATCTGCAGAGGACTTAATAACTGACATCGGTCGTATGATGTATGGACACGTTCGACAGGCTCATAAACACAGACCGGATGCAGTTACATCAAATGTCACTGCTATACGCTGCCTGATTCTGTAACTATGCAGAGTTTTTGTCCTTGATTGTTGGTGGCCGAGTACTAGAGGTGTGTGAAGGAATGACTTTCCCATTCCAACAATAACATATGATTTCCATTCCCATTTTAGCCGACCGTACTTTAGTAGGCTAACGGTCGAGATGTTGCCATGGTTGTCGTCCGTCTGTCCGTCCGTCTGTCACGGATTTACTGTGGCTAAACGGTAGCCGTCTTCGTTGACGCAAATAGGTACTACTAACGGTGCAAGGTAGGGCCTAAGTTGCTATTGATCACTAGCAGGAAGTCGCATATTGGCTTTCAATTTACCTGCAAGTCATCGACCTTGGATGACCTTGAAGGTCACTCACAACCAATACGCTTGGCTATCTTAGCGACAGCTGGGTTTTTTTGTTTTTCGATTCTACTATTTCCGATTGCAATGTTTATTTCGATCAAAATATCGGCTTACTTTTCTGAAATAGTGCAAGCCGAGAAACATAGCTCTATACCAACTTAAGAGACTATAGCGCTGATTTCTATTTCCTTAGAGTGAGCCGGAAACTGGCCAAATTTGGACTATTGCCTTTTCGAATTCGACCAATTATACATTCCTTAGTCGTCAGTCAGTTTACGCTGTCAGACCACGGATACGGAACAGTGATGCATCGCGCGGTGTGGCACGTCACAGCTATCGCTCACTGTCTTAGGCCTATACCCTGTTTCCACGATGAAGCAAACATGAAGCAAACTTAGAGCGCACGTCGTGCACGTGTATTTTGAAGACACGTTTGCTTCATGTATGCTTCCTCGTGTGAACGTGGCATTACTTAATGTCTAAATCGGGCGGCGCTGTGTGTACTGTATTACCGCGGTATTTCTAGGTCTGTTCTGCGTGCATCACTAATGACAACTGATGCTGCTGCTGCTGCTGCAGATGAAAATGACAATACTGTTCTACGCAGTTTGTGAATAGATCATAGGCGAAGTACGTTAGACTGCGGGGCGTAGCCAACCGGTAGTTTTTCTGATGCCATTTAGAGTCGTCGTGTAGAATTGTGGTAACTATGCTGCATCTTACGTACGCCACCTGGTATGGATGATTTCGCAAGCTTTGTTACAGTTTTAGATAGCAAACATTATATCGCTCAACATGCAGAAATAAAGATATCGAAACTTTCGTTGTAGTCAGTGTAGGCTTGGGAAATTATTTCGAATGAGTGACGGGTGGCCAGTGGCGTAGTCAGAAACGTGATTTGTGGGGCCTTCCCTTCCTTTCCGTTCTCTTTCCACCTTATTTCATTCTTTCCTTTACTTACTTCTCCTAATTTCTCTTTTTTTCTGCCATTTCTTACTCTTTGCTTTTTTCTTCCTTTTCTTGCTCTTCCCTTACTCGTTTAATGGGGGTACGAAGATGCTCGTGGGTGAGATTAATAGCATTTTGGACATCAAAGTTTAGAAATTTATGAATTTGTAAGCGAAACGTTCGAATTTTTAGTAGGGGCGGGGCCTTCTTTTCTTGTGTCTATGCCACTAGCAGTGGCTTTGCTGTTGACGAATTTTTTTCAACAGTCGTGCTTACTACACTGTGTCTCAATAAAAACGCGCCACTTTTATTTTTTTAATAACTGCGTGCAGCATTGGCCGATTTTGATAATTTTTGGCAGTCAGCATCTGGAAACAACTTGACGTAAATGACCGTAGTTTAGCCCATCCTTATTTTACTACAGTGACTGTCGCTACACTACCTTGTAAAATGCAGAAGTCGTAGTTTGACCGTTTACAACAATGAATTCATAATGGAGAGTGCGTGCGTAGGTTCAAAAGAAATCACTGAGACCACAAAATCATTGAAAATCTGTTACACATTCACAGTAATCATTATATTCGATTTGAAATCGTACGTCGACAAACTGAAATAATGCATCAACAGTGAATGAACCGCTTTGGGTCAGTGGGTATGGAACGTGCTGTTAGCGAGTTGCGTCAACGTCCACCGCTTGCATTCGTGCTGATCCGGCCTTGAATCGGTGCAAGGTTGTGACGGACGGACAGACAGACAAACACAGACAGAATCTACTATAGCTAATACGCGCTAGCACAATGGTGCGTCGCGCGTAAAAATCGGACGACAGGAAGTTGCTATCAGCGGTGTAATCCATATTTCCTTAGATTGGGGGGGGGCGCAATGAGCATTAGCGAAAACTGGGGCGTCCGTAAGTAGGCACATCGCGCGATGCAAAATGGTCTTGCAGTGTAAACTGTGTCTGGCTGAGGCTTGAGGAAACGGAGAACAGCGCCGTTCTGGATGGACCATGTGATTTGGGATGGACTTTACGGTTACTTAGACTTCGGGGTTTACTTAACTTTCGCGTATAGGTTAGATGAGTAACTAGTAGTGTTGTTGTGTTTGTTTCTTGTCAGTGCTGCGAAGTCTTGAATCACTCGGCGACGATCCGTTCTCTTCAGTCGGTAAGTCGTTGTCGACATTTTACGTTTCTTGCGTTATTATTTCATGGCGTTTATATTCTGTGACTTTTATACTCTTTACAGTCGTCTTGTGTCACTTTTACGAATTTATCAGGCCCGTCGAGAGGGGGGTAGGGGGATAAGTCACTCCGGTCCTCGCGACGTTTAGGGGCCCCGCCGTTGCTCAAAAATATAAAGCACGCCAGAATGCGCTATTTTAAACCGAAAAATTCAAACATTTTCTCTCCAGAGGGGCCCCGCGAGATTGTTTTCTCTGCAGGCCCCGTTGTGACTTTCGACGGTCGGTTGCGAATTTACACATAGGCCTACACAGCGGATGCTATAAATTAGAATAATATTGGTATCATGTCCAGCATGCCGTGTTCTTACGTTTGGTTACGTAAGTGTTATTATTAGGACTAGGTCTATCTTTACGCGCGGAAGTGATTTCGCCTAGGGTAACGGTACAGGGTGGTCCAAAAAACGGATACCCAGTTTTATTTTGGGATAACTTCGGTAATTCAGCACCGATTTTCACCATTTTTTCACTGTTACAAGCAGAAAATTATGGCGCGTAAACGTGAAGTTCTTCCACCCACCGCACCTTTATTTCTGCTTGTAACAGTGAAAGAATGGTTAAAATCGGTGCTGAATTACCGAAGTTATCCCAAAAATAAAACTGGGTATCCGTTTTTTTGGACCACCCTGTATATACCTACAATATGGAGACTGCTAATTGGACACCCCTGTTAAAACATAATTCATGCTGTGTTTACCTACTACCTACTACAGACGTTTACGTCGTAGCTCTTGTCAGCGCGTTGCCGTAGAATATGCCTACATGTTTTAGCATATTCGAGTTAATTTACGAATTTAATCGTCACTGTTGGTGAATACGTACAAATACTTATCCGTTTTGAATGTTAGAGATTGGGAAATAATTTTTTTACTGGATCATAAACACGTCTTCAGTTGTTTTTTGGAGACCAAACATCACTGACAATGGCTGCCATAGCGAGATTAGGTTCATGTACGTGCACATTTTTCGACAGTATGCAACTATATGAAATAGAAGACACGAATGTAATATGGACACCCGGTATTGTATGTGGACAGTGTCCACATTACATACAACTACCTTATGCCTCGTAATCGAGTTATTTATCGAATGACTTGAATGAACACTAAATCGATAAAGATATTTACAAATTCCGCTTACAGACTACAGAAATAGTCGGCCCAATGCCACTATTATGCGGCCGTCCGCCTATGGCTATACAGCTATACAATTGTGCAACTCCTAAGTTCTTGAACACAACCCATGTCCATATTACATACAGGTTTATATAATGTGGACACTGGTTCTCTTTTTTATCACTAAGATATAAATTTTGTGTTGCATAATGAAGATAAGATAACCTACGCAAAATACAGCATGATGTTGTTTAACCATAGAGAACAAAAACTTCATATAAATGTAAACACGCGGCTCCGGTTGATAAGGTTTTCCTTAAGGTGTCCATATTACATACGTTTACGTTATTCATACATAATTCTTTGTAGCGTGGTCTGTCTGTCTGTATGTCGTCTGTCACACTTGTGCACTCTGTTAAACCGTTCGACGGATTTTTAGATTCCATTTGGCAGGTGGTACTTGCGGGGTACAATTACACATCGTGTGCGTTAGATAATGGTTCCTGACTCTATGGAAAGGGGGTATTTGTCCGGGGGGGTCAAACACCCTGCAGCCAAACATGCAGTTGCAGATTGCTGCTGTCGTTTGCCGAATAGAAACGAGAAGCGATTCCGCTTTTTTGAAAATTACTTTGAATTCGTTATGTTTTGTTTTCTAGATTTCCTTCTCCGCGGCTGTCGTCTGCGACGTCGAATCTGCGACCCCAATGACGTCATACTGGGCGTGGTCGACCTCGTGACGTCACACAGTTTCACCAATCAGAGTGGGCGAAGCAACTGTTCTAAATATAGTTCAGCCGGGCGGAGCCATAATACACAAAGTGGTCCCTGTAATCGCCCGGATGGCTCAAACTCGTTGTCGTTGATCCGCGTTGATTCCGGTCTCGTCGACGACTCAGTTGCTGCCGTTTCGCCGCTAGGATCAGCCGCTTCAACTGACCATACTTGTAATAAACGCTTAAGATTGTTTTTTTAAATTTTTTTGTTTTATATAACGCGTTGCTTTGGAAAAATGAAAACCAGCCATTGTTTTTATTTTCTCGACTTTAACGCTATCCTCAGAGAGATAATGACGGTGATGTAAAATATTTGTTTACAAATAGTGAATTTGCGTGATTAATGATGAAATAGTAGCCTACTCTTGTATTTGGCTTAAATTTTACACGATCCAGCAAACATCGAGCAATCATGGAGCAAACATCCAGCAAATGCATTCAAAATACACATGCACGACTTGTGCTCTAATTGCTCGATGTTTGCTTGATGATTGCTTGATCGTGTAAACGGGGTATAACTTAAAACTACAGAAAACAAAAATGTTATTTTCGGTAGGTTTCGGTAATTAGTGACTGTCTTCATGTGGTTTGCACTGTGCAGATAACAGTCTCGAAGAGCTTCGGGTTGCGCCGGCTTCGGTTATAAACTGGGATGATATTCTAAGCACTGTAGAACAACGCGATATGTACACAAATACGACTGGTAGGACAGCACGTTTCAATATTGTTTCAGGAATCGATCAGTCTTTGTCGCAAAGTCGGCCTAATGGAATTTGGGCTATAATCAGTAATTGACTTGTCGTATAAACATAAATGTGAAAACCTGCCGTTGACTTCATTTAGTCTTTAAATGATTCAAATAAACGTTGGTTCTTAGTTCTCGAACCTTTGCTTAATCTCACATAACTGAAAGTGCTGCTTCTCGCTGCAGACCTTTCTCATTTTCAGAAGTTGACACCACTTCGCCACAGTCTACCCTCTTATAGGCACCACGCGATGACAGATTTTTTTGTGTGTTATCGTAATAATTGTCGTCAATGTTGCAATGTTACCCCGGGAACATAGAAATTCTGGCTTGAAAACCGGCGGGGCGCTAGTCCTTCACCAGTCCTCACCCAGGCATAAAGGTAGCGGTCAATGGCTTCTTCTTCGAAGAAGGCGGATGAACTGCGCCTCGTTGGTGCGATGGTCGAACACCTGCGGGAAGCCTCTGTCAGTCCCTAAAGGAGGGTCGGTCAGATGAGTGTCGATGCGCTGACCATAAA
>Ga0209367_1004389_pt1 | contig 19430 bp, 14 predicted proteins | sample WorMetLIZISLAND2_FD_187412 | JGI IMG/M metagenome (GOLD analysis project Ga0209367, IMG submission 187412) | Marine gutless worms symbiont microbial communities from Max Planck institute for Marine Microbiology, Germany - Olavius geniculatus... ...
CCCTGCCAAATTTTATCTCAATCGGGTCAGGGGTTTTGATTCTGTGGGGGGTCGAATTTTTGGCTTTCCCATAAGAAAGAGAAGTCGCCGTTAACACAGGGCTTGAACTACCGTTCAGCCTGTGATTATGTTCAGCTTATTCTGTATGCAGTAGAGCTGGGATTAATCGATTCGAATCCTTGGCGAATCGATTTCAAGCGAATTGATTTGAATGGGCAAAGCGAATCGAACCCAAGCTTATTTTGATTGACCTGCCAATTTCGTAAAATATTGAAGCCAAGTTCTGTGGGCGAACTTGTGTTTGTGCACGCTAGTTGGCGCTAACTGTATGCGCGCGTTCGCGTTGCACACAACTTCTGATTAGTTTCACTCCATTATCACACTGTCGTAAGCTTCCGTACGGGCATAACCAGTGACCAATGACGTTAACCCTCTCTTCCGTGACGTGACTTTTTTTGCTTACGACTTTCAGTTGATTGTTTTGAGTTGATCTATACCGGCGAATGTGATAGTACAGTAGTACGATAGTACAATAGTACAGGCCCAAATTGTAACTCAGAATTCATAAAGGGCTTAAATTTTCAGTGAACAGCGGCGTCGTACAAGAGTCAAAATTAGCAAGGCCGGAAGTTGCAATTTTTGTATACCAACACTGCAAATTTTTTTTTAGAGATATCTGACAAAAGGTTGCAAATTTCTAGCAGAAGAGATTATGGGTGCTCAACATTTTAATTTTGCCCCTGAATTTTCCCAAAATAGAGGTTTCTTTCAGCCCCAAATTTTGCATTTTGGACGAACATTTTCCAACAAGAAGATATTTTGATAATTTTGATAACCCATCATGGTGTCACGTTTTTACATCATGTCTGTAAATCGTCGACTTTAAATGTAAGTTTCTCCATGTTGACACAACCTGGTCGCTGACATTACTGTCAAAATGATCAGAAAATTATGCACTTTTATGAAAATGGATAAAATATGTAGGCCCTATGTTAATTTTGGTGTCCATGAACCTCGTACTGCACTGCATGACTGTTCTTAGAGTGTGCCACTGTTTCTGTAGCAAAGCAAAGTATAAGTGTGAAAAATCCACGAAATTTAAATACTTGGCTACCGGTACACAACACTGATATTCTCAACAAACTGTTCCAAACAACTATCTATCAGAGTATCAGTTGCAATTACCAGGCTGTGCATAGATGGCGGCCGTGTCATCACTTGCTGATGCTGTGACTTCAATGTCTTCTTTGCTCACCTCTGTGTTGGACGGCTGCATGTCTGACTGCATGCTTTCCTCCTCTGCAGTTACGATAATAAATAAATAATATATAATATATACAGTAAATTTAAATAGTGTAGAGGCACAAACAAAAACGTCTAAATTAGTTTGCACTGGTCTTCATTGCTGGACGAAAAACCTTTGCTAGACCACTGCATATCGTACTGAATGCTTGCCTCGTCTACAGTACCAATAAGAAACGGGCACCAAAGCAATTTGGTAAACAGCGGAATCACTGTGGCAAGTGCACCTAACTTCTCGTGTGTATTTGCCAGGTGGCCGCACAGAACTGGCGGTATGGCTACGCTGCATGTTTTGGCTGAGGCATCCCACAAGTGTACCTGCCAAATGGCACCTTGCCTATATCCTACAGACGGTTTAAACGGAGGACACAAATGTGACAGCCACAGAGACAGATGGATCGACAGACAGTCATCCATGCGAGTAGTAAGTTACTAGTAACCGGGCTCGATCGAAAGCAATTAATAGTTGCGAACTACCAATGCAGCTATAATTAGACAGCATCGGGAACTATTTGGTTTTCAGTTGCTGAATGTGATTATACGAGTAGGTAGGTCTAAATAACGCAATAAGTTCGTAAAAATATCATGTTTCTGGTGAATTCCTTTGTGCAAAGCAAACTTGTGCTAACTTTTGTTTGTTAAGTGCAGTTCAGTTAATTCACCTTTTGTGCTATCACACATCTTAATGAATAAATAAAAATGTATTTGTCGTTATACCTGCAACTGCTTCAGGAGCAGACTGACGGCAGGATGGAGTGGCAACTGCGGCGGGTAAGACGAGATCATAGAACGTGACTTTTCCAGCGGTCGTATGAAGTGGTGTGACTGGATCTAACGGAAGCGATCTCAACTCAGACTCTGACAGCAAGCTTGCTAGAAACCACCACAGACATAAACACTGTGTCACAAACCAGATTTTGATAATTTTTGGTACGAATATTCCTGACATAACTTACCATCAATTGACCATTCAGTTTCCCATTTCACCCGTTTGTTTCTGCACTACCTGGGGAAACCATAACCAGCGAAATATCACTTTTTTATTAAATGTGATATGATTGCTTAATCAACATAATGCGTAAAAACACATTTTGTTCACGTTTCTGACACTTTGGCTGAGATTTCATCCAGTTGTCCATTTTTCAACTGCCTGCAGTAAAAATGCTTAAAGTGATGGCCCACTATGTGAACACAGGCAATGGGGTGAGTGAGTAGGGTTTAACGTCCCGCCAGAAACAGTATAGGTCATCTCGGAGATGGCCTTCCAGGCAAAATGCACAAACACATAATAACAGAGCAGTATGTTTAACCTTTACAATAATTATTAAGAAACAGAGTTTAACCTTTACAAAGACGCTTTCTCCATTCATTGACAGCAGTGTCGATAATGTTCTGCTACAGACCAATTCAGGCTGTACCAGTTGCTTCTTGACTTCACAAACATTCCTAAACTTCATTTGGTAGACACACTGCTGAACGACAGTCAAATCTTGTAATAGACAGGCTGTTGGGACCCACAGATTAGGATAGATGGAATTTATCGACGTTTTTTCATTCATTTTAACACGTATTATGCTTGGTCTGCTTTCCCCAGGTAGTGCAAAAGCAGACGTTAGGCGGGGTGAAAACTAAAACACTGATTTAATAGCCAGTTGTGTCAAAAATATTTCTGCCAAAAATTATTAAAATCTGCTAATCTTTCCTCAAGTTACGATCAATAAGGTCGGGATGTTTTTTTCAGGTTTACTGTTCATTTCAACACACATTTCACTTGATCTGCTTTCTCTAGGTAGTGCAAAAGCACGTATTGGGTGAGGTAAAAAACTAAACGGTCGTTTGATGGCAAGTCGTGTCAGGAATATTCGTATACCAAAAATTATCAAAATCTGATAACTGGTTTTCAAGTTACAGTCGAAAATGTCGGGGATGTTTTTTGGGACACAGTGTAGTAACATACAAGTTGTAGGTGCTGCGCAGAACAAGTACACATTCATAGCCACAACTACCATGGGGACCCGGTAGAGAAAGTAAAAGGTTTAACACAACGCTCAAATGGCTCAACACATAACGCGCCATTTCAGGAATGGTCTTTCCAGGCAATGCACACAAAAACAATAATAATAAAACAGAAAATTCAACATTTACAGAAAAAAAACTGACATGAAAGATAAAACACCAAAAATATCAATCTTAAGCCAAAAATTGTAAAAACTGTTCATTAGGATCATGTATACTATAACAGTAATGGCAGTTCTAATAAAGCTTCCCTCTTATCCTCCAGGCTGCAGACGGTCGTTAATCTGGAGGGAGACTGGGAAGAAATCAGTGGCGGTTTTAGGCAGGGGCCGGGGGGCACAGGCCCCCAGTTTTGCTCTGAGCCCCCAGTTTCGTGGCCACCCATGATTTTTTTGCAAAGATAACACAAATATCTGACTTCTTTGCGTTACCAAATTTTAGAAAAGTGGGCAAATTTGCAGCTTCCATTGAATGTCCAAAAACCAAAAGTGCTTCAGCTTCAGGGGGCTTTGCACTCCTGACCCCCACCAGGGGCTCTGCCCTGGACCCCGCTGGGGGCTGCGCCCCCAGACTCCCGTTATAGGCTCGCGCTATCGCGCTCGCCATGGGGCCATGCCCCCCAGATATTGCGGGCTAGAACCGCCACTGGAAGAGATACATTTTGATGCATTTAGTTTGCATTTTAGCAGTGTGATATTTTCGGAAATGCAAGCATTGCAATAAGTTCAGGAGGATAAAATCGACTGTGAAAGCACGGAAAAGTGGTAAGTTAGAATTAAGCGCCGAAGCGATCTCGGGAGGGAGCTTTGCTTGCCTTCGAAAAATTTTGGAATAAAATTTTCTGACAGACTAAAATAAAGGGGGGGTTGCAATTCGCCACGCCGCCATTGATGAATCAGTTGAGCATAATGCTTGCTTACGGTCAATTCACACTCTGTGCTACGACGCCGATGCGACTCAACTCAACTGTCTGCGGCAGAGCTGACTGTTGTGTTGTCGCGTCAGCGTCATAGGTGTAAACTGGCCATCAGTGCTTACAGGTTCCATGATCGCTGGTCGCCGTTGCGTTAGCTTGATCCAATCCGTTCCCAGCATCTTCCTCTTCGTCATCATCATCATTATCAGCAGCAGCATAATCGGGCGCCTGTGATTGGTCGGGCAGTGAATCATTAGCCGAGCAGCTGTCGGCAGGTGCTTGTTCGTCCGGTATTGTTGCTGCTGCTGCTGCTGCTGCTGTCGTTCTGCGAGTCGTCGTTATGTGAGTTCGGTGACTGCGTCTTCTCATCGACAGCGGATATCTCACCATCTCATAACCTCTGAACATCACATCGCGCACATTCGCCGAGTCTTAGCCTAAGCCCAAAAAAATTTCCCATGCTTCGACCCGGTTGCGAGCGAAAAAAAATATTAGTTACGGCTGGCGGATTTTTTAAAAGTGCCGTCAGTCGTGGTCAACGTGGGGCGACGCTACGGCCTCTACTGATGATGATGACGACGAGTCGGTGACGTCATCAACCTAGGGCTAGGCCATTAATATTCATTATGTCCATGGGCTAAGCTGATGGCATCACCGGGGGCTCCTGCCTAGCCATCACGGCCACATCGTGGATTAAAAAAGTAGGCAGGGCAAAAGTGGCAATTTTCTAACAGACAGCTGCATATTTTTGACAAAGGATGAGTGCTCAACATTTTGATTTAGCCCCACAATTTCTACCAAGTGCGGTTCTCAGCCCTAAAGTTTGCATTTTATACAAAAAAATTTTAGTCAAGAAGAATTTTATGACAATTTTCCAACAACCCGAAATTGGAAGAAGGCCATTACCCCCTACTCTCGACCACGACGCCACTGATTGTAAAGCGGAGTCATACTGAAATAAAGCAAACGTACAAAGGTGTCATGATGGGCTGTTGCTCAATGTCTTCAATTATTTCAAACAGCGCTGCCAATGCTGATGCCGATGATGAAGACTTGGATTTCTTAGATGACTTGATGCTAGTGGTCTCATTGGACTCAGACTCAGACAGTGCAGCTGCTGCTGATGCTGCTGATGCTGTGTGTTTGACACCAGCTAGGATCTCTATCACTCGCCCATTGTCTGCTCAACACACAGTGCACACTCAACGTAATAAGATAATAAATAGACCGTGCTTGATTTGAAAGTGAATAGTCGTAAATGAACATTTACAAAACAGTAATTTAAAGACGTGCACATGCCAAATTTGAAGACTGTAACTTGAAATTTTGCCAAGTCAGTAGAATGTAACGGCCAACAATTCTGAAGTCAAGTAACCCAGGCTACGTACCCATTTTGAAAATTTTTACGGAGCCATGTCTCGGCTGTCTTCGGGAACATGCAAGTCAAATGAAAAGTCTGAAGCGTTTTGGAGCTATTGGCGTTTGACGCCCAAACAAATCTGACTGACTTGTCCACTGTACTGGACACACAAACGCATGCACAGAATCAGTATCCTCGTACAGTATCCCAGCCATTCACTCCCTACATTTGGCATAGATGGTAATATTATAGCAATATGTGAATGTAAACACAAAGTCATAATAAGTAGACCTAGTATAAATTGATCGATTTAGAACTTTAATTATGATATTTTTGTTGACATTTCGGCAACTACACTAGATGTCAACACGGCCAACAATTTGTCACAGATAGAAGAAGTTGGTAAGACCCCTCGTATCGTTTCATGGACTTGGTTGTTATTTTCTGATGTGAATCACTTTCCGAGTCACAAGTCAAATGGGGTGGCCCAATGTCTGTTTCTTTAGCCCTCAGCCAGACACCTGTTTCAACTGCAAGACCACAGAGCATCGTGCATTGTACCTGTTTAATGCCCAAGCTATTATTAGTTGCATTGCACCTACTCATGAATGGATAGCCAGGCTGAGTTAATCCTTGTGGCAGTTTACATACAAGATGGTTCACCTATCTGCTGACAGTCACCCATCCAAGTAGTAACCGAGCCTGATGTACAGCAACTTCGTTGATCAAGGCCATCACATGAACCGCTAACATTGCCAACTGATGACTTAAGGCTAAACAAAAACTCTGTTGTAGCTCATCGGAAAATATGTGGATGCAATTGGTCCAAATTGCGTCATGTGGCATTCACTAAAATGCACCATTGTCCAGGTGGGCATACGCGGTAACACCACGCAATATTGCCCAGGTGGGCATGGCAGCTGGGCACTATTGATTTTTTTGCACAGCTTCCACGTATGCCCACCTGGGCAATGGTGCATTTTAGTGAATGCCACATGACGCAATTTGGACCAATTACATCCACATATTTTCCGATGAGCTACAACAGAGTTTTTGTTTAGCCTTTAGTCATCAGTTTGCAATGTTAGCGGTTCATGCCCACAACTGGTATCATCGATCATAGTGACGACTGTTTTTCCAAAGTTTGGAAAGTTTCTTGGCATTTCCCAACTTTGGCAAAAACAGTTTTCAGTAGCGACCTTAGCGCCAGTCAGTATTTATATATCAGGTGTTGAGGAGCACAACTCATACCTTGCATAAGTTCACCAGTGTCGGTCTGACATTCGACAGATATTGCAAAGCTCTGGCCTTGAGTGATGGTCAAACTGCTGCTACCACCATTGTCCAGTGCTGCTATGATGACAAGTTTGACAGCCCTGTACGCAGGCCACCCGTTGATCCACAGTCCTTCATAAGACGTACCAGATACTTCAGTCAGTCTACCCTCTCCATTGTACATGCTGTTCAACCACTGACCCTTATAGCCACAGATATATACACAACTAATAAATATGTGAGAGTTAAATCCAATTAGGCTATTACACAACCCTGCAGTGCCTTTAACCGACCGGTCCAGTATGCCAGCAGTCCTGGTAACAGCATCTACTGTTATGCAAAACTCGTCGTTTCTTCCTTTGTTGTGGCAGTAACCACCACCAGTACTCATTTTGCTTACCCACTAAAAGATGGCTGGGCTAAGTTGGCCTGGGTGGCTTGACTGAATACAGAGACGGCGCCAGCAAATGGTCATTTATCTCAGTACTAACCAGTGAGGCATGGTAAACAAGAAGACAATGCTCAAGACACGTTAAAGACTTTTTACTCAAAGTTTACAGAACAGAAGCTACGTCAGTCAATCTCTGATAATCAACTAAGCACTAATAAACGCAAAAACAAATTCAAATATTCAAAACTTTTCAAAATATTAAGACTTAGAAAGACTTGAAAACCAGTAAATATTTGACGGACTTCAATTGTGACAAGAAGTTGGCAGATTACCTCTTTGACCACGATCAGAGATATCAACTTACAACATAGATATCACCATTTCTGCCTTTCCATTCGCCATGTCCCTGTCGCTTGTCCAGAACCCAATTCCCTTCATAACTTTCCACATTCCTAGTTCACAGCACAAACATGTGAAAATTTGTTTTTATATTAAACAGTACTGCAGCAATTACCATTAATTATAAAACTGTGTAGTTACACTAACTGGCAATAGCATCTGACCCACAGACAATGAAATAACAATAACCAAAGTTATCTGGCAAAAGAACAAAATTGCTCATCATGAGCGAAATTAATCAAATACAACCAAGAACAGTCTTGCATGGTTTCACGGCACATTGTGTTTTCTCATGATCCTAGCAACTGCCTCGGATTTTCTCTCTATGTAGGGAATCACTACTAATGATCGAGATGGCGACTGTTCTTGCTTTTTCTGTTTCTTCTGCTTCTTTTGCTGCATTTGGCTGATAAGGTCGCTGCAAGCAGCAGATCGCAGTCTCTGTCTGCTGCCAACTCTTCTCACAAATTAACAAGTGCTATTGAGTCATGATTATGCAATAATTTGTTGTACCACTAATTGAAAATATATCAATTATCCATTTTTGAGACAGTCTACATACCCATAACTAATGCAGCCATGCCCATGACGTCTGTTGTTGTGGTACATGCCTTGGTAGACACTACCATCTGACAACCTATGTATGCCATAACCTAACAAAATGACAACACTCGATGTAATAAGGATTGGATCTATCCGTTAACTAAAAGCTGCGTATCAGCTGGATTACTCAAAAGTTGTGATTTGTAAATGGATTTTGATCAAATTTTGTGAAGCAGTGTGCCGTGACATGACAAATTACACAAAACATGACATGTTTTATTATGGCTAAGAAAAAAATAAAACCTATAAGCAGTAAAGCGTTAATTTAACATGTTACTGCATTAATAAATTAACACGCATTAAAAAAATACATAAATTTACTGAATTCTGTGGAAGGTTGTGAAATGTGCCCACGTAGTAGGATAGTAGTAAGTAGATTATATTACGCATCTCTAACGCTTGTTTGTTGCTTCCTGGGCATCAGCCAAAGTGCTGGAACATTGTCAGAATTAAATGTTTACAGAACTGCAGAATTGATGTATCACTAATTTAACCGTCGGTTACAGAAGTTACAAGTTATAGAGAAATGAGGAGTCATGACAGGCTCATGTAAATGTTGATTTTGAGTGAGAAAAGACAAATCAAAGTTCAGAAACTGCAGATTGCTAAACGACCAGTACACACAAATTCAAATTATGGAAAAAGGTTTGTCAGAGTTTGTGTGGTTCTCAGGTCCTCTGGAAAGTAACAATTAACAGTTAACTGAAATTAAGTCGAGGGGAGAACGCGCCCCAGTGCCGCACTGTTGCACTTGAGAAACATTAAAGTTTCAAGCAGAGTGTTGGACATCTGTGCCCTGTGCAGTCTCATCAGTAGTCCACTCTGAGAGAACACTCTCTTAGAAATTTACTGTCCACCAAAAGACCACCAGAATCCAGTCATTCATGGGATGAAAATGCTTTAAACATTGTAGCAGTATTAGTCTCCCGAAACATGAACCTTGCAAGGCCAAGGACCTGGTTGGTCAAGGCCAAGGACTTTTGCTCAAGGCCAAGGCCAAGGCCAAGGCCTTGACCTTCAAGGCCAAGGCCAAGGACTTGACCCTCAAGGCCAAGGCCAAGGCCAAATTTGTCCTCGAGGACATGCCAAGGCCAAGGACCAAGGCCAAGGACAACAACACTGGTTTTCACAAACAGCTATGCAAACCTTTAACCTTTCACAGTACATACTTTTCTTAACAGGAGCCAATAAGTAACATAATAAAACTACTCGTATCAACCTTCACGTCGGTTGTCAGTCCATGAGCCTTCATACGTCGATCCATCTGGGTATCTCATTACACCCTGCCCATGCATCTCACCCGCACAAAACTCTCCACAGTAGAAGTTACCCGTCGAGGCAAAGTAACGCATGCCGTGACCGTCGATTTCACCACGGTCGAATTCACCCTCGTAATAGCTGCCATCTGCCATCGACAGTTTGCCATGACCTACATGTCACAAATACATTGTGGCAGATCAGACTAGAGGTAACATAATTAGTTGCAGCAACAAAGTTACTTTACATTGAGCTGGGTTAATACACGAATGGATGTCTGTGACCATCAACTTCACCACATTCAAATTCACAATCATAATAGCTGCTGTCTGCCATCAACAGTTTGCCATGACCTACATGTCACAGACACATCACAGCAGATTAGCCTAGTGTTAAGCCACAGAATTTGCCCATTAACATGGAATTTCTACATATCCTTGAAATTTTGCAGAACTCGATCCTGGACTAAAGCTTTCTTCGTTTGATGTTATTTGTCATATTACTTGCCCAATGGTCACTGATTAGACCTAACAGCTTAATATGTGCATCGTATTTATGACAGTAAACAACGGAATGTATAATACTAACTACTGTAAAACTCTGTGCAATGACAGTGTGGCGATCTCATGTGGCTGCTTGACTTTGGCCCAAAATACTATGAGTGCATTAGCAGCAAATGGAATTTGACGCCAATCGACAGCAACCGGCGATGTGCCAATCGGTGCCCATGACGTCACTGACTAAGACCACATGCGGATTCATGCATAGAGTTATGAATGGCAAACGCTGATAACTTCACGTTCTTAATAGACATCAACAACGTCTCATCGCTTTATTAGCCGTGTGTGTGCATTCTATACCCTTTCCTAACTCAGGCAACAAAGTATGAAAACCCAAGATTGGTACAAATGTTCCCCAGGGCAAAGTACCTGCTATGCCATTTTAGCTGCAAAATGTCTAATGTCAGGATTAGGGCTGTGTTGTGCAATTGAACAGTTCGAAACTTTATATATGAGCGGGTAGCTGAATTCTATGTCGGCGCTGTGTCATATATTCGCTTGCTTGTTACTATATTAGACTATGTTAGTGATCACCAACTAGAATCAGCTTGTAAGGACGCCATATACATAGTCCCATCTAGAGTTACCAAAATGATTTTTGCTGTTTTAGAGAACTAATATCATCACGTCGTCCTTACACACATTTTAAACTGGCAAGTTTTTTTACATATATCATCAGTAATTAATGAACATTTGTTATTTACAGAGTAACGGAAGGTTTCATGCTTGAACTCACCGTGTTTTTTACCATCCAGCCATTCGCCTTCGTACTGAAAAAACTTGTTGTCATACGTGTATGTGCCAAAACCTGCAACAGTGCAATTACGTCCAGCATATTTTTACAAAACAGATTTCTGGGGTGCTGTCCCTCCTACAACCCAACCCTTCAGTGATCCCATAAACTTCACTTAAGCCTTTTCACATTATCTTGGACCCTAGAATAAAGATGTATGCCTACAAATTCTCCATACACTCACAGATGTTACAAAATTAGTAAGGTTAGCTCAGAGTTATGGATGAAGTTAGGCTTAGCAGTGGCACATTTTTGTTGTTGTTTCTTTGACAGCAATACGCCCTGAAGGTAACTGGAACTTTCGCTCCCTGGTACTTTTGTTTCCTGGAACTCTCGTTCCCAGGAACTTTCTCTTCCCTGAGTGAAAATGAGGTGGAACTTTTGCTCCTCACTCAGAGTTAACATTATAGGCCTACACACTTAATAGAAGCAGATAAAATCAAAGAAACATATGCCAGCATGTGGTGTAGGATAAATGTTCAACGTCCAAAACAAGAAAGCCCAGCTCTTGCTAGGTAACATGCTACAGCTAGCCTATAAAGGTTCTCCGAATGACTAAAAATGGGTTTAAAGTTTAGGGAAGAAAGTAGAATTTAAAATAATGGTAAGAACTTGACGAAAAATATAATTTAAGAAAGAATTTATAAAGAAATATAATTTTAAAAATAATTTGGAGAACTTAATAAATTTAAGGTAAATTAATTAATAAAATTATTTGCTAGATCCTGCCATCTTTTACTACAATAAAGCTGTACAAAGATACGAATAAGCTATAACGCCTTAATACCATTAGTTTATCAATCATAATTCGTGTTGGAGAGCGAAACCACGTTACGTTGACTGTGCGAATAAAAGTTCCCAGAAACGAAAGTTCTCGGGATCAAAAGTTCCAGAGAGCGAAAGTTCCATCTATGGAACTTTCGTTCCCGGGAGTAAAAGTATGTGGAAACAAAAGTTCCATAATTTGCCCTGAATGTCTCTTCTCTCACATCCAGCCCTTGTAGTTAACCACAAAAACTCCAGTACTCCAAACATTCACTCTGGTCGTGACAATTAAATCAATCCTCTCAGTCATGTCACACAGTCAATCACTCATATTTTGTGACATGACTGAAAGAATTGATTCAACTAGCAAAGTACCTGCCCTACAGGCAAGTTACTTTGCTGGTGAAATGAATGCACGCAAGAGTTTGGGAGGAGTTGTATTCAGTACATAGTACGTGGTCGTAATAACGTGCAGAGAGCGCCACTGATTGGCACACGTTGCAGCCACTTAGCAGCCACTTAGAATTTTCTGATGGAACTTGGCAATTTCTCGCTATGCTCGCTGAGCGAGAAAAACGAAAAAGATTTACCTACGAGCGAGCGAGAAAACGGTTGGTGAGTCGCTTACGGGTCTACTTTTACCCGTTGCCACATCCGCACATCCGCCTTTTACTAGACAAAGAACTTCGTCCTAAATATTAGCCTAGAGCTATATTGTATACGAACAGCTTAGAACTATGCTAGCCTTTTACCATCGTCCCGTCCCGTTTAGCTTTAACGCCCTTAATTAGCTCAATATTGTAAACAAACATAACTGATTAAGTTTAATAACAGTGTTACCTTCGCGTATCTGTTTTCTTTTTTCGCCAATATATGCATCTCTTATATTTACATCCACTTTATTCGCCATATTGTTTACCACAGTAACTGGTTGCTAACAATTAAATATTCTTTGCGTCTGTTCGCACAAGTTACTTTTTGAATGATTCAAAGGGTTTTTTGTTAATAATCTTTAGCACAAAATTATAGCATTAAATTTTGTAATTATTAACAATATTACTATTTGATTTAACTTGCGAGTACGGTAAAAACTTAGTGTCTGACAGTGGAGCAAAAGCCAGCGTCCGAAAATGTTATCCTATAGCTCGCGGAAGTATTTGTTTAAAGTAATAAATAGTCTTTGCTCGAAAGGTGTGTTTGCTTTTTGAACATGTTATTAATTCGTTTTTTTTCTTGAACAGAACTAGTTCACTTAGACTATGGTTCGTTTGAAGCAAAGGTGAAGCACTTATATGAATGTACCAAGTGTAATTTATTATCAGACTTTATCACCTCGTTAGCCTCGGTACCATTCTTCGGAAGCCAGCTGGCTGGGGCGATGGTAAAGTGCGAGGTGCGAGGAGGGTATAGTGCAAGGAATTCGGTACTGGTGCAGAATACTGACGCCAGATAATGCGTGTTTTTTTACAAACTGAGCATAGCACTAGACTTACCGATGTTGAAATGTTGCTGTAAATTGCACGCCGATGTTCCTACATCAATATTACGTGTCGCTTATACGTGACTTTCTTCGACTTAGGGCTGGTTGCACCAACCAATTTTAAGTACGTACTTAGTTAAGTACCACTTAAATTAAAGTGGTCCTTAACCGGCTACTTAAATAGATTTCGTTGCACCAACACAATCCGCATATCACTTAGCTAAGTGGCATACTTAATTGTAATGACGCTTGCCATTGGCTAATTTCGATCACATGACGACAGCACTTCCTTGACGACCAATTATGTATAGCTATCACGCTTCATTGACAACAATGGCCATCGCTCGAAATGCTGTATATAAATTGAAATAACTTCAGAACAGTATAATTTTGAGCGAAGTGTAATATATAGTCCAAATATATGAGAATCAGCATAAATATGGACTGATACATATTTGGCTCACAATGAATATAACCTGAGAAAATAAACTTTGTAGACTACGCTGAACCAGTACGTGTCAGCGCACTGCTGTTTAGAAGTGATTTGTTTTCACTTAAAACGATCTCAGCTGTAAATACTCAATGACAAACAGCGTTATCCATGTGTATTTGCCACTTTTCTTCGCTTTTGTTTATGGTATATAACAACTGTTACCTGAAATCGTCAATTTAGGACGATAACTTCGTCACAGTTCGCTAATAAAGATGGCGTCTGTCTCATTTTTGCCAGCCGCTTAAATTTAAGTGAGCAACTTTGGCCACTTATTTTTAAGTGACGTTTAAGCAGGCTGGCGTGCTTAAATGGTGTTGGTGCAATGCATTTACTGCTAAGTATGGTGGTTTAGCATGTACTTAAATTTAAGTATGGTTGGTGCAACGCGCCCTTAGTCAATTTCCGACGGACATAAGCGATGTGTTGTTTATATTTTCAACTTTCGCTAGGTGGCGTTGTAGTTTATTTTATGGTTGAAAAAATAAATAAGTAATGAAAACACTATCCGAAATCTCGTTATAATTCGCGAGAACCGCATGTGACGTAGTCACCCGGTGACCTTGTAGGGGCTTTGTGGGCCTGTGCTGCATTGTCACATGGTCACGTGAGGTGGGCTGTTGGTCAAGTGTCTAGGCCTATAGACAACGCACATGGTATTGCTGCGGCTTTCAGTTGATCATTGTATAGCGTGTTATGGCAGGTGTAGCTGGACAATAATTGATCTCTGTAAGTTGTTTACTATTACGGAAGCTTTGTTAGTGTTTTTGGTGTGTCATTACGTCGTTCTGTGCGAGTATGCTGTAGTATCAGTGTGTGCGCTACTTTTTTGACCTGGATAAAGTAGGTGTACATTTTTTGGTCATTTGTTGGATTTAATGTTGCTTCAGAAGTGACTGAAATAGGTAGAATTAGTGTTGTTATGTATGTTTCTGACTAGTTTAATTACGGGAAACTGCAATTGATTGACATATTGGTATCCAAGAATGAATTCGGGGTTTTGAGTGGGGAGAAGCAATAATATTAATTCTTTCGTTCTTCATATGCTGCTTATTCAGTATATGCAGTTTGTTGCTTTTTCCCAGGGGGTGGCAGTTGGAGTTTAGTGTTTTTTGACCATTTTTGCAGTCATTTTTGATTTACATTGCTGCTTACTCAGGTACAATATTCATTCGCTAGGTGGCGCTAATAAGCTGTTTTGGTTAGTTTTCTGTGTTGTAGATGCGGCTTATTCAGCTATAAAAATATTTTTTATTATTTCTTCTTCTTGATTTTAGTAGATTTTAGATTCGCCAGGTGGCACCACTCATGTGTTTCTTATCTTATTTTTCTTTGTAGATGCGGTTTATTCAGCTCTAAAATTGTTGTTTGTTATTTAGTTCAGTACGTCTGGCATTCGCCAGGTGACACTAGTCATCTGTTTTTCTTTTATTTTTCACTGTATATGCGGCTTATTCAGCTATGAAATTATTTTTTCGTACTTTTTTCATTGACTTTAGTACATCTTCGATTCGCCAGGTGGCGCCACTCGTCTGTTTTTTTCGTATTTTTTTTTTGTTTTTCCCCCAAAAAGACCTAGCCCCTTTTTTCTTTATAGGCCCCAACAAAAAACCCTCTTTATAATGATGGAATTAAACCAAAAATTGAACTTTGTTCTCGGGTGTCAATACTCAATTATTTGCAGTTTCCCATAATTAAATTAGTCTGAAACATGCATAACAACACTAATTCTACCTACTTTAGTCACTTCTGAAGCCATCTGGGGTGGTGTCTGTAATATGCACTTTTGCCAGAAATTTGTGCAAGGGGTAAAAATTTACATTAGCTCCGCCACTCTAGATTGCTTCAGAAGTGACTGAAATAGGTAGAATTACTGTTGTTATGCGTGTTTCAGACTAATTTAATTATGGGAAACTGCAAATAATTGACTATTGAGACCCGAGAACAAAGTTCAGTTTTTGGGTGAATTCCATCATTCTAAAGAGGGCTTTTTGATGGGGCTTATACGGAAAAAAGGACTAGGTTTTTTGGAGGGAAACAAAAAACACTAGTGGCGCCACCTAGAGAATGAAACACGTACTAAACTCAATAATAAGCAATAATTTTATAGCTGAATAAGCCGCATGTACAACCTATAAAACTAGCTAGACTTCTGGTTTTCACCATATGATAGATTAGAGTCTCTAGTATTTTGTGACAAAATTTCATGCCACTGGGTGAAGGGGGTCCCCACGAATAAGGGGAGAAAAAGGGGCACCCCACCCCCTTTAAAAAGCGTTATTCTACCGTTATTGGCTTGTCTAACGTGAAAATGGTTGCAGCCCCAAAACAGGTGTTTTAGTGAATTTTTCGCGATATTGGGCTGCGACATGCATTTCAAGAGTGAATTGTGCTGAAATGGCTGGAGATAGACCAAGACAACCTGCATATGACATTTTCAGCATTGAATGTAGATTTTAGCAATTTAAGTCCGGACTTTCTATATTCAAGGAGGCCTGCACACGTGGGTGTCAAAGAGGGGTTTACCTCTTAAAAAGCGGTTATTGATCCGTTGCTGGCTTGTCTAACGTGAAAATGGTTGCAGATAGGCACAGACGTGCTGCTTAACATAACACGCACTGGTGACGAGCTTCTTAAGATTGTCAACATTGATGACCTTGATTGACCTTGAACCCTACGAATAAGGGTTTTTAGTGATTTTTTTGGCGATCTTTGGCTGCAAAAGAGTGAATTGCGACGAAATGGATGGATTACCTTCAAACAGGAACTACTATAGGCACTCGCATGAGCATTAGCTCAGATTTCTTGTTGATTCTGCTAATAAGGAAAATTTCTGTAACTTCGGTTCTGCTCTCAGAGGCTTATTATATTATAAAATCTTTGATTGTAATGAATTGTGTCAAGCATTTGCCGTGTGAATTGTAGGTATATTGTATCAGAGCTGGTTAAATTATCACAGGGGAAAGCTTGTGTGGTCAATCTAACTGATGCTGACATCATTCATTGTCTACGTGCTGAGGTTCAGAGACTGCATGGAGACTATGGACTTGCTCTTGTGCATCTCTCACTCCGTGGTACTGGTAATACATTGATACCGGCCCGCTATTCCGAAGGTCCGATATTTCGAAGGTCCACTGCACAGATATGCATCACAGTGTTAGAGTTAGGGCTAGGGTTTAAGGTTTTGGGCTAAGGTTAAGGTTAGGGTTAGTGGGAATAGTGAACCTTTGGAATAGTGGACCCAAATTAGTACATTGCCATGGTTTTGCATCATGCTTAATCAAATAATCGTTTTGTCAAAACTTTTCACATAGTGCCGTGCGTTGCAATCAGGTGTCCAGTTGTTTGAAAAACCTAGAAATGTCTGGGAATTTCAAGCTGTAAGGGAATGTAAGGGCATTGACCAGAAGTCAGGGAATTTTCTGGGGAAAGTTGTATCAGGGAAGACTACGAGGGTTGTTTGATAAATGACTTACAAATAGGGTTAGAACGATACCAAAAAAAACTACTTAATACCGAATATTATTGGGTCTTGCTGATACCAGTACCCAATATCAATACCGATATACCCTTTCTGCTACCTATCCTGCCTAGCTTCACGAGAAGTGAAGTGTGTTGTGCTAAACATGCTAGTCCAAGGGTGTTAACTAATGAGTGCTAGGATCTGTTTGGTCTCCTTTGCTGGCCCCTGCATTCAGCCCACCATGTGCAGTGTGTTTTCACTGTGTCCATTTTCATTGCTTCCCCGCCTATGCCATTACCATGACTTAGTACTGTACCAGGAATAAGAGACGCCACATTTGATCCTCGCTTCAGGGCAGTGGCAGCTCAGTGTAAACGTGGACTGTGAGCATTGTGTAACCTGACACTGATAATTAAACCCTGGATTGACGGACGGGCCGACGATGACCAACCGACCGTGCAACTCCCGCCCGCTGCAGTGGACAGACTGACGTTCATAGCAATAGCAGCGCTTCACTTCCAAGTTTACACACCTGAACCAGTGTAGTACGTAATAAGCCCGCTCCTGGTTTGCATTACTAGTTAGTATTAACATGTATGCACGCGCAACGACATGAGGAGGTGAGAGGATATTGGATAATTGTGGTTACCTACGCTGGCATGCTGCTTGCATTTGACCACTCTATACATAGCATGCACTTTCCCCCCTCCCATTCTTCCTTTGACGGGCGCAGCGCCGACGCTTAGACAACAATCCTAGCACTCATTAGTTAACACCCTTGGACTAGCATGTTTAGCGCCGACCGCCCAGAACGAAACGTAACGCCATGTGCTAGATACGTTCACCCACGTCAGTTACTGAAATTAGGCCTAGAGTGTGAGACAACGTGTGGCGGAGAAGGGATAATCCGTCCAATCTCTCATGAATGGCGACCGTTCTACAGGTGCGCCTACCCCACCCCACTTTTCCTGCCACTGTTGTTTGCTAGCAAACCGAGATAATTATTGTTGTATAGTGGCCGCCGCCCGCCGCCGACTGCTGTTTGATCACGGCTTAGACAGCAGACAGTGGCGGGGAGCAACCACTTATACTTAGTGAGTGGATATCCGTATTGGATTTCACAGTCAAAAAAATATCGTCCAATACCCAATCCACCCCAATACCGGCCAGTATTGGCCAATACCCGGTATGCCAATACTAGTATCATTCGAACCCTAGTTGCAAAACAACATTATTCTGTTAGTTTGTCACATACAACTTATTTATTGAACCACGTTCATACATCACAATGCACTATTGGGCAGAATTGCTTCTTGCAGCACAAGCGATTTTCTGCCTATAGCTACACGTTTCTTTTGTTGAACTTCTGGACAAATTTTATGTGCTGCACGAATTTTCTTACTTATTTTGCTTATTTATGGTTTACCGTGTGGCAGTGTCAATCAGCGATTCTGGTTATTACAAAATTACTTTTATTTGCTTGTTTACTGCTATTTCTGTTACATGTGTTACTTATGCATGATGTGCATTACCACAGCATGGTGAAAAAGATGTTGGGAAATTGTCTTGGTATTTCACAGTCTGCTCATGCTGCTTCAGCTTTACCCTTTCAGCACCAGTTCTCCAACTTCTCGAAGCCTGCTTATTGCATGCTGCGAAGAGCAAAGTTGTGTACTCTGAATTATTTTTGTTAGTAGTTTTCTGGTCTAGGCTCTGTCCAAAAATAGATTCATGATTTGAGAGTCCATGTTATCTTTCGCGTTTTTCTCTAAAATCACATTTTAACAATGTGCAACCATATTGCTTGTCACATCCATTTAAAGCTGACATCAACATTTGAAACAATGTTTGCTGATTTTTTATTTGCAAAACTAGCACATTGTCAAATTGTCTGTGTGTGAATTTTAGTGATTTATTACAACAAATATACAAGAATTGCAATAATTCGAGTAAAGAGGGGCCTACACGACCTTCTGATGCAGACAATGGCTTTGACATCACGGATAAAATCAACAGATGCTTCATTCAGAGCCATTCATGTTGCAGGTAAGATACTTTGCCATAGATGTTTTTAGGCTCAATTAGGTTTTTATCTTTTCTGGAAAGAAATAGCAATTCAAACATTTTGGGGGGGAATTTTCTCGAAATTTTAGAAAAAGCTGAAAAGCAAAATGAATTGTAATATTGTCAGAAATAGTTAGAACCTGGTAATTACCTCGATAGCAAAGCCATATACCATCCATTCCACATGGATATTACATGAGTAAGTAAGTAAGTAAGTAAAATGTAAATTTATATAGCGCATATTGTTAAAATTAACCTCTAATGCGCTTGTCACACTAGTACTGACTGAACAGGAT
>Ga0209367_1004390_pt1 | contig 19429 bp, 19 predicted proteins | sample WorMetLIZISLAND2_FD_187412 | JGI IMG/M metagenome (GOLD analysis project Ga0209367, IMG submission 187412) | Marine gutless worms symbiont microbial communities from Max Planck institute for Marine Microbiology, Germany - Olavius geniculatus... ...
TATATATATATTTGCGGTTTTATTAAAGTTTGAAAGGTCACTGAACAGTTATTTTGTACACAACAACAACAACTACTACTACTGCTACTACCTCCAGCATCATGAATTTATTATGTTGGTGCATTTGAGTCAAATGTTCTATTTCTGGTGGCAGCCGTCGAATTCAATACGCGATAATATTGCCCCAGAGCCATTTTTGCTGTTTCCGAGTTTTGACTCATATCGCCCTTACATAGCTTTGTAAACTGTTAAAAATTTTTTGCTATGATTTTTGCTGTTTTAGCATAATTATGTTCAAATTTTTGTTATTTGATTTTATTACAATAAATTTATTTACTGTTTTCAAAATACCTCCGGGCGGGTAAAAAAAGTTGATGCTAGAAAAAAATTATGTGTCATGCAACAATGTCTGCTGCAGCCAATTTCGTCTTTGAATAAAAACGCTTAGTTGCCATGGCAACAGGGGTCGTTATGGGACAAATTTAAATGACACCATCGGATAGCCCGGGCCTGAAAATAAACGGGTAGGTGCAAATAGCGCGCAATTACCTTTTACGGGTGCCGAGTTATAGTCAATTTTCTCCCAAAATTCGTTGCCATGGCAACGGGGGTCGGCAGGTTAGGTCACGTCAGGTAGTCGCGTAGTCGTTGGACCGTAGCGTCGCTCTTCCACCGTGACCACGCCTGATAGCCAGCTTTCATTGATCAGCAGGTGGGCGGTTGGGTCGGCAGGGGATAAATTTAAATGACACCGCCGGAAAGCCCGGGCCCGAAAATAGGGAATAGGTGCAAACAGCGCGCAATTATCTTTTACGGGGGCCAAGTTAGTCAATTGTGTCCAAAAATTCGTTGCCATAGCAACTGGGGTCGGCAGGGGAAAAATTTAAGTAACACTATTGGATAGCCCGGCCCAAATATAGGGGGATAATGCAAACAGTTTTACCGCTTTAAACTTTCCATTGGCTGTAATGCAAAATTTTGCACTTTTTGAATGGTTACTATGACAACAGTAAAACTTTGACGTCACATACGTCACAGCTACGTTGTCATGGTACTTTACATAGAGATGACATTATGTTTATTTTATTTAGAAACCCCATTACAGGCTGCGCGGTAGCGCCACCCTTGTTGTAATGGTGACCAGCCATTTTAATAAAAAAACTCCAAAATTTGACTCCTCGTATTTCCCAAACGCCTTAATTTTTTCACACCAAAATTTGCACAGATAATTACGTCTAGCATATCTCCTGAAGTACAAAATTTGGTAAAAATCCGTTTACGGGGGGCTTCCCCACAAACAGGTGAAATATAACGCTTGCGTGACTTTTTGTGCCTTTCTTTTCCTTCCCTTTTCTTCCCTTTTTTCTTGCCGTCCTCTACAGAAAAAAACGACTGAACTGATTTTAACGCACGATAGCTCATGTGACGCGGTTTCGCGCAAGAACGTGCTTTTTAGGGGTTACAAAATTTAAATTTAACACTTTCACTTATTTTTTCACAAAAATATGAAAAATTGCAATGGCGCCTATGGGGAAAATTAGACAATGCTTTAAACTGTCATAACTCCGGCTATGTATAAGATAAAATCGTAATTTTTAGTTTTAGGGTATGGTTTTCGGGGTCGGCCAATTTAACGGTGTCATTTAAATTTTCCCCCTGTTAACCCCGTTGCCATGGCAACGAAATTTGGGACAAAATTGGCTATAACTCGGCCCCCGTAAAAGATAATTGCGCGATGTTTGCACCTACCCCCTATTTTCGGCCCCGGGCTATCCGATGGTGTCATTAATTTTTTTTTTGCCAACCCCCGTTGCCGTGGCAACAAATTTTGAAATAAAATTGGCTATAACTCGATCTGTGTAAGATATATCTGCAAGATTTTTGCGTCTGTAGGTACGACACAACTCACAACACGAAACATCCCATGGGAGACAATAAGTAGCACTCACGGAGATGACAGACAATTTATTCCAAGGTCATGATATTAGAATCTATGATCCCCCAAAAACTGGAGGCAGTTCTTCTCCTTTTTACCTTCTTTTTCCTTCCCAATTTTCTTCCCTTTTTTCTCTTTTCCTTTCTTTCCCTTCTTTTCCTCCCCCTCCCTTTCCCTTCCCTTCCCATCCTCTCCTTCCCCCTTCTTTCCCCTCTCCTTAGAAGTAGGCCCCCTTAAATCCAGTTAAGGGACATGGGGAGCGCTGTAAACTCCCCCACTGGGGTCTGGGGCGGAGCGCCAGCAGAGATGGAATTAGGTGTATTTTAGCCTTAAAATGTGACATCTGATAGCATCAGTTTTAGTAATTTTTACCAAATTTATTAACTAAAAATTGTGTATTTTTCTAATTGTGTTTGTAATTAAGTTTGTCTACCCCATAGGCCCTAGCAGTCAACGTGCTAACGATCGTAGATCCAAACTAAAATTCTGAATTCTCCGACGCCGTCGTCCTGACGTCGTGACAACGTACACAAAGCGCTACTTGTATACGGGTGTGTGCCATTCGGGCTAGACCTGGGAGTCGGGTCGATCAAGTCGACTCAAGTCGTCTTGGGCCTTCCAAGTCGGGTCAAGTCAGTCTGTAGCAGCGTCACCGTCGAAATTTTCTGGCGCCGTCAATCTCATTACAAGTCATTTCAAGTCGACTTGAGAAGTCGACTCAACCAGTAATCTTGCACCTAGCAGTTTTCTCAAACGCTGCTATCAATGAGCTCAGGCAAATAAGGTCATTTCAATTATTTGTAACGTATTTCAGTAACCGTATATAAAATAAAAGTAAGCTTATAGGCTTACCGATTAAGGTAAACGGAACTGTGAATGACGTAGTTTCCATGTAGATCGCTGAAATTGTGCATGCCTAGGTTTAAGTCACAGGACTACTTATTAGTCCAAAAGTTTTTTTTCCACAAGCCCTAACGGTTAGCCACAATCAGTGTTTAAATTGCAAAAAAATAGCTGGGGGTTGAAGTTATCAACTGTCAGAACCCCACCAAAATTGTGATATAAATCCTATATATAAAGCATATAGCTGACCCCCAGAACATAGGCTTAATTTGAGAGTGTGTTAGGAGTAAAAAAACAGTTGGGGTCCGGCAATTCATACACCATTGGTCAGTGTTGTCGCCGGTTGGATGCGTCGTCCAGCAGCAAGACGGAGACATTTTGATGTGAAAACTGTGAGATATGATTTTTTAGACAATAACTGAGACAACAAACACGACGTATCTGTTGCTAATTTCTTAAAATGCGTTGCAACAAAAGTCTCTTATTTTTCAATCAATCAATCAATCAAATTAATCAAAAAATAACCACCTACAAAAGTGACCAGTGATGTACAACACACCTAAAAACTAAAATAAAACCTAAGAATAATGTAAAAAAAGTAAAAACTACTCAGGGATAAAAAGCTCGCTGAAACAGTAAAGTTTTTAAGTTTCGTTTGAATGACGCAGTGTCAAATTGTTTTTCAAGTGACGGTGGCAGACTGTTTCACGCAGCTGGTGCAGCGTAGGAAAACGCTCGTTGTCCGAACTTAAGTCGTGTGCGTGGTTGCTCGTAGCGGAGACTGCTGCCGGACCGAAGTCGTGTTCGTGATGTGACACTGGTTGTTTGTGTGACAATGTCAGTAAGATAAGACGGTGCTTGTGACGTGTGAATTAAATGCATCAGCAAACACAGTTTATAGGTGATGCGGTATTGCACCGGAAGCCAGCGTAATTGTTGCAGCATACTTGTAACGTGGTAACGAGGAACGACAAGTCCGATCAGTCTGGCTGCAGCGTTCTGAGCACGTTGAAGTGTTGCAATCGTAGATTTTGGCAAACCAGCTAATATAGTGTTGCAGTAGTCCAGTTTGCTTAGTACGAACGCCGACGTGAAAGTGGTTGTTACCTCCTGCCCATTTAGCCGTCGAATCTGTGTAAGTCGTCGAATGTGATAAAAGCAAAGACTGGCGACTTTGTTGACCTGCCGTTGCATTGTTAGCTTGGAGTCGAGCGTGACACCAAGGTCACGCACAGCGTTGACTGATGTGATGACGGCGTTGCCAACTCGTAGCGACAAGTCGTTGTTCGCGATCTTCTTGAGACTGGCACGCGACCCGCACCACATAAATTCTGTCTTGTCTTTATTCAGTTTCAGACGCCTAGATGCGCACCAGTCTCCAACATCAGCAGTACATCGCTGTAAGCCGTCGATGGTGGATGGAACTTTTGGAATCTCGGTGCGACCGACCAGATGAGTATCATCAGCAAATTCATGGTATTTCAGTTGATGACTGGAGATGAGGTCGACCAAATCCTCCGTGTAAGTGATAAACATCAGAGGACCTAGGACCGATCCTTAAGGTACACTGCAGTCTAAGGTGTGAGGGCCAGACTGGTCTGAACCGACTTGAAAAGTCTGACTTTGTTTATTCAGCTATGACGAGCACCATACGAGGGCCGTATCAGTGACTCTAAAGCGACGGTTAAGTACACGCAGAAGTGTCTGATGGTCGACAGTATCGAAAGCGGCACTTAAATCAAGCAACGTCAGAGCGCAGACACTGCCTTCGTCATAAACGGCAATAATGGCGGTCTCGGTTGAATGATGTGCTCTGTACGCTGACTGACGGTTTGGCAAGAGATGCTGTGATTCAAAGTGAGCTTTTAGTTGATTTGCAGCGACCCGCTCTACAACTTTTGATAGAAAGCTCAGATTGGATATAGGTCGAAAGAAGTTGACGTCGTCTGCGTTGAGCGTCGGTTTCTTCAGCCGAGGCCGTACGACTGCTGCCTTCAGATCTGCAGGAAATACACTTTCACGAAATAATGCATTGCAGATACTTGCCAGCGTGTCAGCAAGCAGCGGCAATAGCCGTTTTATCAACCACGTTGGAACCGGGTCTAGGCAGCAGTGTTTTGACGGAGCCTTGGCGACGATCTTTGACATCTCCTCGGCTGTAACTTCGTCGAACACCGACATTTGATTGCAAGGTCTGTCGACAATCCTAGGTGGCAGCGCGTTGGCAGTTGACTGGCGAATCTTGCTAATCTTGGACTGAAAAAAATTGGCGAAATCGTCTGCTGTATGAGTTAATTGTTATCCTTAAAACACTGACATTTCAGAAGGTAGTGTAGTGACACACTTTAGTTGTGGTGAGATCACACTGCAGTAATAGCTTTATTGCAAATTTTCTCCTGATTCTGATAGTAAAAAAAGTTTGAAAATTGGTTAATATTTAGTGAAGTTGTAAGACGTACAAAAATAATGCCATTTTTTGCCCCACCCTGTATGTACAGTGTTCACGCAAGTTCATCACAACTTCTGAACGTCTCGAGTCGTTTGAAGTCGACTGAAGTCGACATGCCGTTGTCAAGTCAAGTCAAGTAAAGTCGGATGTGCTCAAGTCGACCGCCGTCGACTTGGGGTATAAATTAGAAATGGTTATAACGCAAGAAAAAAATGAATTTTTTACATAGGCTCAAAACAATACTGAAAATCTGAAAATGTTTTAAAGATTATATTGCTGAAATTCTTAATTAGGCCTGGGTATCAAGTGTGAACACATACGTGTCTATCCGGCGCCGCCGCTGTACAAAGCTGCAGCCTCTAGCGAATGCTTACTGCAGTTCCAATAAATACAAGACTATTTGTTCAGATTATCTTAGTCATGTCTGTCCTGCATCAACCTATGAATAGGCTAAGGCAATTTATCCCTGGCCAAGGCCTATCATTAAAAATACCACTATTAGCCTTTATACTATTGGTAGTTTACTTACTGGTGCTTATAGCATGTCGTCCGCCGTCAACCAATCAGCGAGTTCGTTATAGTAACACGTCACCAACGAAACAAACGATATTTCTCTGCTGCGCGTAATTTAATTTGTGGTAATCGTGTGGTTTACTGCATTTTTATCGGTAAGCTTTAAAAAAATATTTTTTAATACCATATTTAGCTTATAGTAACCTTCAGCTGTAGACGGGCCTACTTCAGATCGAGTACTGACATGCAATTTTTTATTATTTAATTATTTCAGTAGAAACAGACTGATTGCCTAATACCACCAAAAATTTTCTAATCGTTGTAAATTCTGTTCGTTTGCTATTAGTTATTTCGACTAAAATGTGTACTATTTTGACAATGTTTAAATAATTCTAAATAAACACAATGCCGATTTTGTTGCAGAAACGAAAGAGAAGTTACGTGATAACGTTCAGATGCTGACGCCTCTTGTAGAACTTGCTGGTTGACACAATCTGTAAGTCTACCAAGTGTTACCTGTGAAACTATTGTAGTGTGCGTAGGCCTAGTTAACACGCATAGTCGCATACTGACCGCAATGTGACATTAGACAACAGCTCGTACATACCTGGTAGGCGTATAATTATGCTGATGTGACACCAAAACACAATGTAAGGCCTAACTAAAGCCAAAATGTGGCAACTACTTTAAGAGGTGCTAGGAACAGTCACAGCTTAACCCAACAAGGCAGGCAAACTGTAGAAATATTTGTAAATAATAATTAACCAAAAATGCAAATATTGGGCAAATATGGCACTTCCAAAAAAGCTGAAATGGCTTAGTCACACGCAACTCAGTTTTGGGGCAGTGGCATCATTTCACTAAATTATTGGGGGTCCACTCTCTCCCCCTTCCTTTTCTCTTCCTTTCTCTCCTCTCCTTCCCTTTTTCCTCCCTTTTCCCCTTCCTTCTTTCCCCTTTCCTGCCCTCCTCTTCCTTTAAAAGTAGGCCTTCTTAAATTTAGCTAGGGGGACTGGGGGAGTGCTGTAAGCTCCCCCAGCGGGGTCTGGGGCGGAGCCACAGCCAAAATCAAATTTGGCGCATTTTCAACCCTAAAATGTGACATCTCGTAACAACAATTTGCATAACTTTTCTGAAAATCAGTTGAGCAAATTTCATGCAGTTTACACAGTAAAGGTATATAACAGTCATTAACACACCAAGAAATTTAACAGTTCTCTACTCTAACAATCTGCGATATTTTATAACACACTTGAACTGACAGAAAAAAACTGAAATCATAAATCCTTGAGAAGTCCATAGACTCCCAGCCCCACCCCCTAAATGACGCCTTTGCTTTAAGGGAACCCCTGCTAGACATATTGTCCATATCACTGTGCCTTATTAAGTCCTAAGATGCCACTAGTTCGACTTGCGACGCCTGCAGTCGAAGACCAAGGTACAAGTGGCCGTGCTCCGCGATCTTCTTTTCGCAGATGACTGCGCACTAGTTGCCCACACGCCAGCAGAAGTGCAGCCCCTGTTTGACCGGTTCTTTAATGCCGCCAGGCGGTTTGCTCTGACCGTCAGCTTAAAGAAGACAGAGGCTATGTGCCAGTCGTACCCACCAAGTTAGTCAGCTTTAGTCAGAATTGCTGCTGGTGACGATGTTGTACTCAAGCCCGTCGACAAGTTCTGCTATCTCGGCAGTTACTTGTTTAACACCATCTTAGTGAACAGCGATATTTCATCCCGTCTGGCCAAGGCAAACTGTGCCTTTGGCAAGCTGAAGAAAAGGTTGTGGGGCTGCATGACGTGTCCAGGGAAACAAAGGTTGCCGTGTACCAGGCCGTAGTGTTGACTACACTGTTCTATGGTTGTGAGACTTAAACACTCTACCGACGATCTGTCCGCAGGCTCTATCAGTTTTATCTGCGTTGCCTACGTAATATAGCTAGAATAAAATGGCAAAACAAGGTCACTAATACAGACGTACTGCAGACCTGCGGCATCACGGGTATTGAGGCATTCCTACTCCAAGCGCAGCTACGTTGGGTCGGTCATGTTATGCGCATGCCAGACGATCGTATCCCGAAGCAGGTATTTTGTGGACAACTTGCAGTTGGTACCCGTCCTCAGTGTGGCCCTGTCAGGCGTTATAAAAATTCCATTAAGGAGAGCATGAAAAAGTGCGAGATTCAGCCATCCACTCTCAGCATCGACTCACAAGACCGCTCGAACTGGAGGTCATACTGCCAGGAAGCAGTCAAGCAGTTCGAAGATGCAAGAGTCGCGGTTTTTCAGCATAAACGCGCAGTCCGTAAGGAAGAAGCTCAACCCACAAGTAACCTTGGTGCCTGGCCATGTGACAGTTGCTCAATGATCTGCCACGCCAAAATCGGGCTGTACTCTCACCAACTTGCGCACCGATGATGACATCGACAACCGATCCGTCGGCTTTGACGGCGCAGTCTATATCCCTCTGCCTTATTAAGTCTTGAGATGCCACTGGTTTTGACGGATTGGTTTACAGTGTGTAGCTATCGGAATAAGTTACACAATATTCAGTGAGGAGCAGCTCAGTGGCGTAGCCAGAAATGTTAATTTAGGAGGGCTCGTTTCTCTGCCTCTCTGCTTACTTTCCTTCTTTACATTTTCTTTCCCTCCTTGCTTTTCCACGTCTCTCCTCTATTCTCCTTTTCTCCTCTCGTCTTTTTCTACCAAGGTTTATATGGTGTAGACGCCTTTGTCTGGGGCAGAGCCCCAGCCGAAATCGAATCTGGTGCATTTTAGCTTTAAAATACGAGATCTGGTGACAACAATTTTAATTATTTTCTGAAGAGTAAGCTGACAAAATTAACAAATTTAGTGCAGTTTAAACGTATGCTTATAAATGTCTTGTCTGGAGGATTGGGGAAGGGGCTAATCTACGCCACTGGAACAGCTGTTTATGATGTGGATGTTTGTGTGACAGTTAAGTCGTCTGATCGAACACCATCATGTAGTTCAACAAGTTCACCGGGGCTCAGCGTCTCCAGCCGACACGTCAGCATGAGGTTCCTAGCAACTACACATACAAAGGTTGTACAAATTCACAAAATTATCTTGTTATTTTGATACCAATTATACATGCAACTAATAGTACGTTTATAGTCGATGCATTTCAGCATAAAACGTTTTTTAATAGGCCTATTTCGCACACCTTGCATCATTTATGTTGAGAGTGTATTGTTAGGCTATTATTAAAAAAATAACGTTTTGAAAACAATTATTTAATTTATTTCTTGATGCGATAAAAGACAATAATTTAATAATTGCTATCGCCATAACTTCTTGTGTTTTGTAGATGAAAACCAACATTGCATTTCCAATTTCTGTAGCAAAACTGTTCATTTCGACACTTATGAGTGTGATTGTTAAGTGGTCTAATTTCAGAATCAGAAATATATATAGAATGGCTAAAAAATGAAACATTACACTTTCAGTCTGTAATTTTTTTGTGCCATACCTGCAGGGTGCTAATCTCCCTTTTTATGGCTGCTGCGAAGCACTGATAGGTTCCTACAATTAATGGTACTAAAATCGTCAATTAATACGGTAGTACAAAAATACTGCCACCTAGTCCATAACACATGGCTAGTGTGACACCAGACCTATGGTTGCCGTCCAAGCTGGAGAGCGTCACCACTCTTTGCCCGGTACCAAATTATACTGCTTAGTGAACAACTTAACCAGGGTTGTTACTTGACAATGCCCCAGCCAGAAGTGGAACCACCAAACCACACACACTTATGTAAACCACACAAATCATGTACAAAAGCATGTACATTTTACTTTTTTGTGTCTGTATATTAATTAAATAATTTATGGATAATACTTTTGTAGAAAATCTGAACTTCAGTGATGGAACTAAAGTCCATCAAACAGCAGACAGCAGCAACACAAGTCCTAATCAGCTCACACGACAGCTTTTGACAGTGATGCATCCACGTCCTTCATCTTATTTTCTTCAAACTGGTCAACTCACACATTGTGGAACGGTGATGCACTTTCATACTTTATCTGATCTTCTTCACTGATCCTCAGTCTCCAGTAGCGTACTGCAGCTTGTCACTGAAGTTGCCACTTGTGACATTACGATGTAGACGATCAGTTATACTCGTGTCTCCTTGTTTTATGCAGAAGTGTGCATATCATCGGTCTTTTCATTGAAACCTGCACACAAACATGACACATGCTAACATGCTTTATTTTATGTTACCGGTAGCTTACGTATTCATTAATGCTTTGTTGTGTGGCAGCCTGCCATAACCACTCTCAATGATGACATTTTGCACAGATTTATTTGACGAAATATCTACATTAATGCATCGGTTACATATTAAACTTAGCTTCTGGGGCACTTTATCCCACTAGACCCACGACAGCATGTTTTTATTATCTTAATATGCGACTGTTAATTTCTGTTCATCCACCGATGCGGAGCAAGGCTATTTCAGTTTAACTGAAATAACCTAGTTATTTTCTACAAGTTACAAGTAGTAAGAATAACCAACGACAGTGTATAACAGAATCTAAATTTGTAATTCTACAATCTACAAACCAACTTAACGAAACAAATAAAATATCAATCACAGCATAAACCAAAATGCAAGGTAAAGGTAAATGAAACCCACAACTAATGATGGCTGTAGACCTTTTACTTAATTTACATCTACAATTTTTTGCTACTGGATAATTAAAGCCTGCTCAGTCATTATTTTCTGTCGAATGTGTTCCACGATTTATATACATTTATGTTAATTGCATCATACGTTTGCAACTTTGCATGGCCAATTTGGTGTACTATTTGCTGCATTTTGTTTTTTTATACAGAAATTTTCAAGTCATAATTTACAAGTTTTCAATGCAAACTGTATGTGTATGTACAGTGGCGTATTTAAAATTTTGCAAAGAGGAAGGCACGGCAAACACGCGGAACGCGAGCCCGAGCCTATTACGGGGGTCTGGGGTAGATTCCCCAGCGAGGTCAAGGGGGGTCCACGGGCAGAGCCCCTGGTCGCAGGGTCAGGGGGGCTTGAAGCTGAAAACTTTGCTTTTGAATGTTCAATGAAAACCGCAAATTTGCCCATTTTTTGGCAAAAAATGCACCTTTTTATATAAAGCCGCCTGTAAAAAATTTTCATAGTCGGGCCAAAGGGGGCCATCGCACCATCGCCACTGTGTATGTACGCTGTATATGTACCCTTGGTATTTGTCACCAGCTGACTTTTCTGTGCAGTTATTCCAGTTTAGAATAGGTGCCATCGCTGAGCTGTTGCATGCCGCCAAGTATGTTTCCTGTCACCAGACAACTGTGTCAAAGTATCAGTGGCGTTGTGGCAGTCAAGAAGCACGACGTCAACTGCCCTCAATTTTAGCCTGTTGAGAAATTTTTTCCAAAAATAAAAACATTTGGGGTTGGGGCAAAAAATTACCATTTAAAGGCATTTTAGTGCAAACTTGACTTTTGAACATTCATAACCTCCAATGTTGAAAATTTGCATCTGTCTGTCAGAAAGATGCAACTTTCTGCCCCTATTTTCTTCACTCACAATACCACTGTCATTAGTAACATTACCCACATGCGCATTGTATACACACACTTTAACAGTATTGGTATTGGTGTAACCACTTTATTTCTCTACAGGTATACGCAGACTTGCCGTGAATATGAAATTTCCCATCCATAGCTATATCCACATCCACAGATTTTCCGTGGATATCTATGGATATATCCATGGATATCAACGGATATATCCATATCCACAGTCGTCTAACTTGTGTACATGCAGCCTCCAATTTTTTGCAAAATACAGCAGTGCAAAAGTGTTTATCCCCCCCGTAGAACCTGACACAGATATTTCCCATTTAAAATTAATAAAAAATAAATAAAGATTAAAAACAAACACACATTAGCATTATCTCACTTTAGTATTTTCCAAGTTTCGTGAAAATCTACATAATTTTATTGCCTCTGTTTCTGGGGTACGATATGTCGTGTGTTTGTCGTCTGTCTGTCCGTAACGCATGTACTGTGGCTAAACGGTACGTCGTAGGGGGTCGGCGATGATATTATTGCATAGGGCGACGGCGACTTTGCATAGGCTGTCAAAAATAACCACGTTTCTATCCGCAGCGGTTGGGCTGCAATTTTGAATGCAACATTGCTGCCTGCAGCCGTCACCCAACGTATCGTATCCCTAAATGTAATAATATTTATTCTATCGTTTACTAAAACAGTGTTACCCAGGAGTGAATAAGGCTGTAGTCATTCTAAAAAATTGCTTTTTCCCGATTTGAAGTCGGACGCTAACCTTCGGATATAAGGAAGAGCCTACGGTCAGCACACCACAGCAACAGCTGCGATTTTTGTTTTCCAAGACGCAGGTTGCATTTATGTACGACTACAAGTATAGGGTGGAGTGGACGCTTTTAAAGCGCTCTTGGTTTGTAATTCCTACTAGCATTAAAATGTTAGTAAGCAGAAAAATGTTTCATAAAAAATTATAAACTTTTAAATAAATAAACCTTCTGTTGCTCAACGAACAGTATTAAAGCACTAAAAATGAAGATCTGTTGCTGTTATAGTACTGATAAATTAATTCAGGCTGATTAAATAATAGCGTGCTAATGTCACTAATTATTCATTTGACTCAGTAACGTAAATAAAGAGGAAAATGCAGAGTAAAATCGACAGACAAAAAATATTATAGAAACACAAAGCATATAAGTATTCGGTTTAATTAGCAGGTGCGCCAGAATAATATCCATAGATATATCCACAGGACGGCCTAAATCTTATATCCATGGATATCCATATCCTCGGCAAGCCTGGTTATACCAGCATAGGTTGTCCCCTGGATGAGCTGTTACATCCTGAATGTTCTTCCACCACCAAATACCAGTAATGTGGTGGCAGTGGAAGAGCTAAGAAGAAAGGCGGCAAGAAAAAGGCAATCACCCCTCAAATTTTACATTTTCGCCGGTCTAAAATTTATTTACTTGTGTAAAGTTTTCATTCCAAAAAGTACAAAATTGCATGCAAAAAAGATCCCTATTTGAAGGGAAATTTAGGCACAAAATTGAATTTGTTTGGCACCCATTATCTCCGCTGTCGAAAATTTGCAGCTGTCTGTAAAAAAATCAACATCCTGCCGCCCAGCCTATTTAACCTAAGATGGTGCTGTGAAGCACATAAAAGAACATCAAATTAATGGTGCTTAAATATGCATTAACATGGAGCTGTCACTAACAGCATGCCATATTATACAGAGTAAAGTGTTGCTTTAAGTCATGGTACAGTGAGCTCTCCCGGCAAAGGCAAAGTGGTGTAGCCAAAAATGTGAACTGGGGGCATCGCCTTTCTCCCTCTCATTTCTCTTTTTCCCTCCGATTTTCTTCTTTCTCCTCCTTTCTCTTTTTTTCTTCCCCTTGCCTTTCCCCTTTCTCTCGCCTTAGAAGTAGTACCCATAAATTTTAGCTATGAGGTCTGGGGAAGTCATGGTACAGTGAGCTCTCCCGGCAAAGTCTAGGGCACAGCTCAGCCGAAATACAATTTGGTGTAATTATAAACTTAAAATATGAAATTAGTTTGCAACAATTTTAATTATTTTTGCTGAGTTTCTAATATCTATCTTTTACAAAAATGGTATTTGAAAACCTAGGTCCTCTGCCCCCTTTCTTTGTCTATGCCACTGTGCTTAACTAAAGTTGCTAGGAACCGTTGCTGTTGTGCATGGCCATGCTGACGCCCCGGTTGTTCATCACAAATGCCATCTAAACATAGAGAAGAAGCACTTAAACGCAAACGGCGTTACTCACAGAACAGTGAGAAGGCAAAATCCCAAGCCCTCTCACAGTACAAGCAGCACAGACACGCTGTTATTCAGCGCTCTAAACTTAGACTGCTGACTGATCAGAAACTTAGAAAAAGCAACGCCATTAATGTAAAAAGACGTTTAATGACGGATGCAACGTATAAACAGGAAAACACCGAAAACGCAAAGCTCAGTCAGAAAAGAAGACTGCAACTGACAAACAGTACCGGCTCAAGAATCAGCTGCAAGCCAAACTAAACAAAACCAATAAACGAAAAGCATCTGAGCATTGCAGAAAGAAGCAAAGGCAATGGAACAAACACAGCATGGTAAAGAAATTGCAAGATGGATGCTTTGCGGACAGAAACAGACTGAGAGCAAGACAACGATACAAACGCATGAGACAGACAGAGAAATACAAACAGCAGCACCGCACAGCAGCTCGATTTCGCAGGCGAACGGGCGACTTGAAACCTGAGTTGAAGCTAAGTCTGGAAAACAAGAAGTACGTGGGACTTAATAAACGACGACAACTCACAGCTAGGCAGCAGTACTGGTTGAGAAGACGCCGTTTGCTGGCAGTAGCACAAAAAAGAGCACAGCAGCAGACCATGATGCAGAAGATGCAGTCACAGTCTGATGTATCGACCCTCGATGTCCAGCTCTTTTTAACAAAGCCGACAGACAGATAGCCAATGCCACACGATAGCTAAGTTACCTACACACTGCACTGGCTGCCAGGGCAAACGACTATTTGGAATTCATTCCAACTGACCAACCAGCCAACGAGGACGACCTCACTACAGCATTCATGGGACTCAGAGTCCACTCTGCGTCATCAGATCTTTACTACTAAGTAAACAGTTCCCGAGTGCTGCCAGATTACTTGTCGTGCCTATAGACAGTGAGGGTCGGAGCCATATATTTACAGCAGTAGAATCAATTCCATCATTTAACCAGGAAAACAGCAAAACACCAACACCAAATTGGGAATGCCACAAAGACGTTTGCTTAATTCGGCAAAAAGATATCAACGGAACTGTCAACTTTCTACAAGCAAAAGCCAAAAAAGTACCATTTGATGCTCCAGATTTTAATAAAAACATTGACACCTGCGTGTATGAAACAAGGCACAAGTACCTGGTCCATGCGTTGCACTGTTCCAGCGAAAGCTTATGCAACAGCTTGCTGCGGCCAGCCAAGATCGGGTCCTGTCATTTCCCTCATCTGCGGTCGCTGATACTCGGGTGTATGATGCCTGCCGTCTGAGCCTGGACATCAACGGAGTAAAGGCGGCGATGTCCGGCGTCAGTTACGACACCCTGCAGGCTGCCATGACGTTTCTGGACCAGACTCTGAGCTGCATCGGAGGCTCCAATCTATCACCAACTGACGTCGACTGTAACAGCAACAACACAACACAAGTGACTGAAGATGACATCATGGAACAATACGGCCAATCTTTACGACATGTGGCAGAACTGCGTGATCATTACACCACCACTGTATGTAATGTATGTGAACAGCTGCGGAGCGACGTCAGAACTCTAAAATCATCTGAGAATTGCAAAGGCTTTGACTCGGCAAAAATGGAACAAATTATGGAACTGCTATATACACACAAGACACAGCATGAAGATCTAGATGAATTCTTGGAAAACACAATAATATGCAACTACTGTTTCGACAAACTGCGTAACAGCAAGGATGTCGCGAGAAGCTTGTTTAATAACATGAAGAAACGCCAGAGTGCATTGCACAGTTGAATTTGTTTGAACGCAGCCTAATAAAATTCTGCATGACATGCATCACTATCGTACGGCTAGGCCAAATCAACAACAAAAATCGACCACGAAATGAACTCAAAAGTGCGCTAAAGGGACGCATAGCTTACCTGCCAGTAGATGTGTCTGCCACGGCAAGATTTCTCCCAAAAAATCTCCTTAACATTGACAGTTTGATCTTGCTCGTTGGAAGGCAGCCTACGCAAAAAAAAACAATATGGACTTCTCTTGTAGACATGCGAAAAGTACACAGTGCTCTGGACTGGTTACGTCAGAATAACACCCTTTACAAAGATGTACCAGCCTACACTAAGGAACAATTGGAGAACATTATAGCTGAAAAAATTAATGCAACAGACAATACAACACCTCCACCTGAAAACAGTATTTTGAAAAAAATGACAGCGACACGAAGTCATATTTATACGAAAATGTCACTATACAGCCTCTGAGCTCAGATGTCCCCGATGATGTACTGGTCGACTATTAGTTCAACAGAGTGGAGGGACCAAGTCTCAACATATTTGATACAGACATAGACATAAAAGCGTTTCCAGAACTTTTCCCGTCAGGCCAGTATGGTATCAAAGATACGATGAAATCTGCAAAGATTTCTACAAGTGACTACATGAAAAGCAGACTACTAAATAAAAATTTAAAATTCAGGCTAAATATAAATTACTTATTTCATTGCTTCCAGACACAGGAGATCAGCAATATGTGTCATTCAGTCAGCCATTTGCTCCGAACTGTCAGCAACAACATGTCAACAAAAGCATTTTATGACTGTTTAAAAAATAAAGATGGTGAAATGAGTCAAAATATGTTCAGCCTAATGGCCAATAAAAGAGGGTCAAAGGAGTACCTTGCTAAATTAGTTATGGACGTAAAGTGGATGGTCAAACAACTTGGGCCACCAACTCTTTTCGTTACCTGCTCCACAGCCGACTGGTATGCTGAGCCACTTATCAACTACCTACGAGCAGCATTGACAGCACTGAAAAAATAACACCGTCAGAAATTTGTGCCATGGATCCGTTAAATGTCAGCATTTATTTTCACAAACAGCGGAATGCGATATTCACCAAACGCATCAACAGTAAAGACAAACCTCTGTTTAGACAGGTTGAAGACTACTTCTGGCAAATTAAATATCAAGCCAGAGGTGCACCGCAGGTGCATTTGATTCTCTGGATTAAAGACGCCCCAGTTCTTGGTCGCAACGCCGTCGAAGAGGTCCAAGCTTACATCCAGAGCATCATCACATGTTCCATGCCAGACGCTGACAAATCACCGACACTACACGAGCTCGTCAAACAATTCCAAACACACAGATGTAATAGCTACTGCACAAAGACTTTTAAAAAACAACAAATTTTACAAAAAAAATGCCCGTTTGGCTTTCCACGACACGTCAGATCTACAATCTCCATAAATGACATCATAGACTGCCTCGCAACTAACAGATCAAAACAACCGCGCAAAAGACTATATCACCTGCCCAGAAACAAAAATGAAACACATATTAATGACCATAATCCTGCCCTTTTGCTGGCCAACCGAGGAAATGTTGACGTTCAATACATAGGTCACCTTGGCTCCCGCCTACCATTCTACATTACTGACTACATGACAAAACATGAGCGTGCAAAGCATGATATCTATGGCACGAAATATTCTTATCCACCAAGTCACTAGGCTCGAAAGCGATGTTTTTTGCTCTACAATCTGTTGAGAGCAGACAAGTGGGAGCTATCGAAGCAGCCGACCGTCTTTTTGGACACAAGCTATTTTTGAAATCACGACAACATTAATTTGCAGACCACCAACCACCAAACCAAACCAAGCGAATGCTGAAAAAAATGCAAGACATTAAAAAGTTACTTGACACAAATCCAGATTCACAGGACATTTTTTGCATACACTGGGTCATTGACGTATATCCAAACAGACCAGATAAACTTGAAGAAGTAAGCCTCTATGAAATTATGAGTTGTTACAAAAAGGAAAAGCTGCCACCAAACAGCACAAAACCACTGACACTAAAAACCTCCCATATTATCTTCGGCGGCGTCAAGCAAAACCATATATAATAACACAGCAGACCGTGAATCTGCATCAGTCGGAAGAAAACAATGAAAAATATTACTACCATCTTTTGAAGCTTTTCAAACCATGGAGAAGTGAGAATCACCTTAGCATCCTCGGAATGACCTATGAAGAACTATACACACAAGAATCCCACAAACTACCAGATATGGTCAAGTACCACGAACAAACGGTCAGCAATTACGAACAGGATCAGGATATCGAGAAAAAAATCCGAGAAAGAGCAGCATCCTTACCAACGGAAGGTGCCTACGAAAACGACGAACAGGGCGCATTTGCTGGCTGTGTAGTAGAGATGACCGGGGATGGCTTTTTATGTTCAAATTCCTTCCCATTCCCGTCCAGTCAATTCCCATTCCCTCCCATTTCCATTCCTAATTTTGTAACCAATTCCCATTCCCATGGGATTCCCACTGCGCTATTCTCATTCCCTCCCAGCGCTATTCCCATTCCCTCCCATTTTCATTCCCAAACAATCATTAATTTCAATCGTTGCAGCATAACATTTTTGGCTGACAAAAAGACACAAGCCTAACATACAATATCATACTGCGCTTGTCATTAAATGTCAAAGTTCCCGAGTAAAAGAGAATTGTCATCAAATGCAGATATGTCATCAAAAGCATAATCGTCATCTCTACTACCACTACTACAACTAGGCCTATTACTAGGCCTATTACTATTACTACTAAAGCTACTACTACTACTAATGTCATAACAAAAGGAACTGTTTTTTTGCCGTGGCGCCATCTGTGGCTGCCTGACGTGTTTGTTTTATCTCCGGCTTTTAACGTTTTTATCGTGTTTTTGTCGAATACTATGTTGAGTTGATTATCACTTCGCGAAGATAAAGTCGTCAGGCACTGAAAGACATGCTGAACGCTTGCCGAAGCTGTTACTGTGCGTCATTTTCAAGACGTTTTATCTCGTACGCTGGGCCATATTTAAAGGCTGACCTATATAACGGTCACACCTGTCGATCTGTTCCGCTTGACTACACACTATGTCAGTACATCAGTCGTCTCGGTATAGCCCGTCGGCGTCGAGGCTGCAGGGCCGGTCGGCTGTCACGCGCCCGTCGTCGTGTTTACACGCTCACTGAAACAGAAACCGGGAAAATCCCTGTCCGCTTGACTTCTGACAATGTTCGCGTGCCGGTGTTATACCACCGTCGCCACCAAGGATATCGTCAACGTGTTTTGCAACCTGTGCGTCGCGCGACTACTGTCTCCAGCAGCGGCGTTACGCTCGGTAGCTCGAATACCGACCTTTCCAGCACTGCACCTGCTTTGTACGTTCTCAACGCAGCAGCTATTACTAAACCACATGCAGTCGAGCAGCTGAAGGCGGATCTGAATGGGTACAAAACCGACGTCGCTGTGATCACCGAGACGCACCTCAAGAAGAAACACGTCGACCACCACTTCACCATCGACGGATACGCGTTGTTTCGTCGTGACCGGGTCGGTCGTTGAGGAGGCGGGGTTGCAGTCTATGTGAACAATCGACTGACAGCTGATGTCTGAAAGTCTCCAGGCGATTCAGCACAGTTTGAGCTCTTGTGGGTGCGTGTTCAAGCGCAGAAGCACAGCGTGTTTATTGGCGCACTGTACCACCCACCAAAACCGAAATACCAGCCATCAGCGCTGCTCGACTACATTGAGGCTAGCGTCATCGCAGTGACTGTGGCGTGTCCGTCGACAATGATTGTGCTGGCCGGCGACTTCAACACGCTCGACGGCACAGAAGTAGCAACACGTGGCGCGCTGCTGTCCATCGTTGACCGACCCACTCGTGGCACTAACACTCTTGATAGAGTCTACGTCAACGGTCCTTGCTACACCACCGTCCGAGTTGTGGAGTCTACGGTCAAGACTGACCACAAGGCCGTCATCGCCTGCCAAGGTCAGGCGCACGTACAGCCGCTGAATAAGCGAAGTTATCGACGTCCGTTCAG
>Ga0209367_1004392_pt1 | contig 19427 bp, 7 predicted proteins | sample WorMetLIZISLAND2_FD_187412 | JGI IMG/M metagenome (GOLD analysis project Ga0209367, IMG submission 187412) | Marine gutless worms symbiont microbial communities from Max Planck institute for Marine Microbiology, Germany - Olavius geniculatus... ...
CTTTTTAGCCTACAATTATAAATTTGTGCAGTAAAACAAATGAAATTTAAACCAACTAAAGGGTGCCTGTATGCATTTTGGGGAGATAACATGTCCGAAAAGCGTTTGCTTCCAAGGTTGCGCCCCGGACCGGTTCTCCCCACCCCAAGAAGTCTCGGCTTTCGGCCTTAGTTTTTGGCCCTTGAGGGCCAGTTCGCCTCTTGACTCTAATTCCTTGCTACGTCTGTGTAGAAGCAAGTAACATTAAACAATAAACAACGCTTTTTATCGCATGCAAGTCAATCTCCATGGCACTCCATGCATTTCAGGTGTATTTTTTTACTGTTTTGGTCATACAGAAAAGCACAATTTAGCACCAATGAGTCCACGAAAATACGCCATTTTGATTCTAAAATATCAAAAATTTATCTGGGGAGGGGACACTGCCCCCTCCCCAGACCTCTTCCCCTGTGGAGAGGGGGACACCCCCTCCCCACACTCTACCCCCCTCGGCGCCTCGATTCGGCTTGCCTTCGGCGCTCGGCACTGCTTTGTTCAGCACCCCCAATCGTAAAATGCTAGCTACGGCTCTGGTCAACATATTAGGCCTAAGTCGTTTGTCACGGTTTATGTACAGTGCAAAAATTTCCCCAGTTTAGTGCCATCTTTTTCGGAAACATCCCATTGCCACTTGTCAATGCTGTGGACGTCCCTGTCTAAGACTAAAGCCCAGCAACATCAATCTTCACGCTCAATAGGCGCTTATACAGATCCACAAATGAAAAAAAACATACAAAATCATAACAGAGCAGCAATGCTACAAATGAAATTTTCAAATGTAATGACCGAAAACAAATGGCTAAAAACGAGTAAACCTATATTTTTAAAAAGTTTTTAAAAATATCATCCACACCTTGCTTCTAAATTACCAAACAACGGCAGCATAAAAACCAACAGCAAATTCTTGTCAACAGACCAAAAAATCACTAAGCGCGGCTAGTGAGTAGGCGATCGAAAAATCGATCACCTGGCAGGCATTTAGGCGATCGATTAGGCGATCAACCGATCGATCGTCTCAAACGGCAAGCCCTGGTATAAGGCCATTTTTACTCTAGCCCTTTCTTATTCTGCACTTTAGATAACATTACTGCCAGACGAATACAAGAAATAGTTAGCATCAGTTGACTACTTTACCATTACATTTGCTATTTGAAAACATGAGTCAACCTAAATGAAGACAGTGCAGTGCCATAAAAGGTAAGGATAAGGGTATGAAGTCAGAAGTCATTCCCAGCTTTCATCAAATGCAGCAACCACACAATAAAACCAGATACATTATTTGAATTATAGATTTACTGACGGATCATCAATTGCCTCTATCTGCATAACAGCCAATCTGATGGTATATCATTGTCACTACCTTTATTACCATATACACCATGCAGAATGAGACTAAGCCAGTGAAGTACTGTTGTTACTTTCCTCCTTGGCAGATTTCTAGTAACATCCTACTGATAACATTAGTGCCACATATAGAAATCAAGTACAAGTAAACACACTGTTTTTTAACAATCCACAAATACAGCAGAGTGTGCAATACACACCACACACAATCTTTCCATATTCCAGTTACAAATATATCTACTAAACACGTCATCAGAAAAATGCAAGAAAAAACATACTGTGTGGAAATCAGCCAGTTTGTTCTGAGCAAGAAGCCGCAGTAGATTGAGACCTAGCAGTTCATATTTGTACGTCGACTCTGGCAGTTCAGTGCTAGCAAACAAAACAAATAACATATGACAAAACCTCCAGATTATACCTCAAGCTAAATTAATACAAGCAAAAATTGCCAAAGTAATCAAATAGCAATCACTATCACTAGTAGAAACAGCAACTTACAAGTAGTTAACTACAAGCTATCAACTACAAGCATACACTGTCCGGTGAAAAATGGACCCTCTAGACATCGTGCAATAAAAATGTGAAATCTAAACGGATGTGAATAACTAGACCCCTCAGCCACGCCGCCGACTTGTTTTCGGCTGGCGGCAGTAAAATCCGGCCGGCGAACCAGCTTGAGTCGGCGTGCCGTCGAAAATTCAGCTGGCGGCAGCGCCAAAATTTTCTGGCGGCGGCGCCGCTGAAGTCGGCGCCACTCAATCAACACACAAATAAATGCTAACTAAGTGTTGTAGTACGCCTACTTTTAATATTAATGCTTGATAGCACGACTACAAATAAAAAGTCCTCACACTGCAACAGTACTTATGGACGTTTATTTTCGTTAACAGCCAGAGTATATTTGACTTTGTGCTGTGTAAATTTTATTTTACAGATTTTAGCACATGCGTAGCGAAAGTTTGAACATTTTATTTGTATTATGACGATGTATTGTTGATAACGTTTTCAAAAAAATTAAAACATGTTAAACACCTGGTGAGAATAAAAAACGTTTAAAACAAATGAAAAATGATGGCTATAGTTTGTTCATCTTCCTGCTGAATGCCTAATGCTGTAGGTGCATTATATTTAGAACTATAATGTAGACAGACAGAACTTTAGTTAATTTCAATTCAACCAAATGGTCATAAAACCATAGCACTATACTAACTAATTAAATTACAATCACTATGCTATCAATTCGTTTCTGTGGTTTCAAAGTGCTCACTTTTCAAAGTTCTTGGTGAGATTTTCAATGCTCATTAAAAAACGTTTTGAAAAAAAAAACGTTAACAACATCAATAACGTGCCAAAAATAAAAAAATGTAAGTTTTTTAACATTTATAATCAAAAGTTTCAAATTTTTTTGAACTGTTGTAAGCAGAATTTTTACATTAAAATTAAAAATTCCATGGGACGGTTGAACCCGCTAACCGCTAAGTAGAGATGAAAAGTAATTTGCGAGCGAAGCGAGCAAAAAAAATCGGCTGTTGTACACAGAATCGTTGCATTCTGTGTTACGCGTTTCTAGGAAATCTGCCACCAAAAAAATATTCCCCCCAGTTTTCAATTTTTTACTTTCCCTAAACTTTTCGAAGGAGGCATTTGCCTCCACCTGTCAATGGATGGGACGCCCCTGGGCCAGGCCTATACAGAACTAGGCCTAAGCAACATTTAGGCTACGTTTGCAGGCAGTGGAGGCTTAAAGCGATGTTTTCTGGCTACAATCATGCAGTTTCATAAACAACCTCACTGTCCACACAGGACAGCTAGTTTTGAAAATTTTCATTCTACAGCATGACGATGATTTAAAAGGTACAACATGCAAGTTTCGACTGATAAGGCATTAAATGATGCACAAGTGACAACACCAACAGTCTCCACTGATAAAACCAGAATGCTGGGCTACAAACCACTGCATATAGCCAATCGCTAGATGATAGCCTACTGACGCAAAGTTTTAGGATTAAACCGATCAATGTAAGGCCTTCCAATAAACAAATGATAGCTTCAGAGCATCAATTCAAAACCATAATTAAGCCTATAGTAACAACTGTCGTGCAAAAAGATATCCGCCTCAACTATTATGCATCATGGCTGCATCTTTGCCGTGAATAAAGGTGCTGTAGTTCAGTTTACTCGGTGTTAGGCTCATACACTTACCACTTAAAATGAGGCATGCAGTAGAAAACATAGTCTACTTTCAACATGCACGTTAGACGCGAAGAGCGTCAAGTAACGTACAGTGACTATACTAAATGCAGTACAATGATCCTATGTCCTGTAACACACCGTTATAACTGCTGCTATCATTACTAACTTGACGACTAGGCCTATAATCACTACAAGCTGCGGTGTGCCGTAAAAATTTCAGCGGCAGCGGCGCCCCATAATTTTGGCTGGCTTGGCAGCACGCCATCTGTTTTTCGGCTGGCAGCAGCACCAGACAATTCCGGCTGGTAGCGGCAGCGCAAGTCGGCGGCTGAGGGGTCTATGAATAACGTTTCGCACATTTAATCCCCAATAAATTCATGAAGCAACTGCCAAATTTTGTTGAAAAATATCATTTCTTACCAAAAATTATCAAATGTTGAATAGGCCTATCGATAACAAAATATCTTCATTACCAATATGGCGTTACATAGTGGAAGTGACGTTTGTTGACGCCATCAAAATAACATGAGCAATAACAAAATGGTGTTTTCTGCAGATGATCGTGTTTTAATTAAACTGTTAAGGCAAAAAAGGGTATGGTGCTAAAAAGTTTGTCGTGGAATTTCCCAGCAAGCCGTGGACGTTGTCAGGATTAAACAAACGGTTGCCTAATACTGGACACTTCCCTTTTTTAGGCTACCTCACAAAAAGCCGCTGTAACTATTGTTTGTGTAAATAAGATTTAATTGAAATTTGGCACTTTGATTGCCAATAGATGATGCATTTTTGATGTAAAATTTTGCTAGAATCAGACATTGTTTGTTGAAGTTACGCAAATAAACACAGGAGTTTACTTATGTAACACCATATTGCTAATGGAGATATTTTGTTATTGATATTCAACAATTAATAATTTTGGTAAGAAATAATATTTCTTTATGAAATTTGGCAGTCGCTTCAGGAATTAATTGGGGATTAAGTGTGCGAAACGTTATTCATATCAGTTTAGATTTGACATTTTTATTGCACGATGTCTAAGGGGTCCATTTTTCACCAGAAACAGTGTAGATATCATGTAGTACACAAAATACACGCAAATATTACATAGCAGATAGCAGGTGGTCAAAATGAGAACCTGTAATCAAGGTAGTAACACTTCAACTGAGCCATATATCGTTCGAACATATCAACATCTTTTTTGGCAATGGCCCACTGTGCTCCAATCTCCAATATATCTCCTACACAATACAGCAAATTTAATATAATCATCAAATACATACACTACTCGCTACTCAGCATTTGTGTGACATCAAGAACTTTATTATGTGCTGTCAGTAACTGATAAAAATGTCCAAAACTGATCCAGTCCACAACAAAGTCCAAACTATTATTAGTCACTAACAGTCTCATAATTAGCATGAATCATGTAACTGATAACAGTATCAAAATCAGAACATAAGAGGCTCACTAGCAACAATTAGCTCCTGCTGTGATGCAACAGAATCCTGCGTCGGCATAAACGTCAAATTGCCTTGTGTCAGTTTCACCTGAAATAAACAAACATGGAATACAATTTAATTACTGACATACAGAATTACTTGCCAGATATCAGTAATCAGCAAAGTGCAGTGTTGGTATGATTAATGTCAAAAATTGAAAATAGATTTGAATCTGTTAAAGTTTTGCATTAAAAATGCAGACTGTCTTTCTATCACAATGAGCTATTAGTGCTTTACATTCAAAGTAAAGGAAAAGCTAGCCTAGCATCAATGCCATCCAGTGGATAATGACAGCCATATCTAGATGGCTAAGGAAAAACAAACAAACAGCAAAGGCTAATAGTAATACTATGCCCACACTGCCGATCAGATCAGGGATGGTTGAATTACGGAACTTTCGTTCCCACGTACTTTCGCTCCCAGGAGCGAAAGTTCCATAAGTGGAACTTTTGTTTCCAGGAACTTTCGCTTCCTGGTACTTTCGCTCCCTGGAACTTTCGCCCCAAACAAGAATTACTTTTATTTACATTATCAGCTAGTAGTATTTAAGCATCAAAGAACAAGTGGCGAAAACAACGCAATTACTTGTTCTGCTGACATGAAGCGCGGTTAATTATTCCTTTGATACTTGGCAACCCATGACTAGAAGCTGGCCTGTTAAGGACCAAACAATAGGCGAAGGAAACATTGTGGTTGTAAGACGCACAGCTTGGTGGTGGACCGTGGAGAATTATCGGCCGACGCCGCATGTCGGCCTTCTTTGATTCCTGCTGCTTCGATCCTTGCTCACTGCAAGATTGCCATGTGGCTGTGGCGAAAGCAAACGTATAGGCCTACAAGTTTAACAGTTTGTTTGAATTTACTGACGTAGTTAACCCTTTATCAACCAGCGCCACATGTCGGTAGGCTTTGACTCGAGCAGCTTCGATTCCTGCTCCGGCGTACATTATAATAGGCCTATAACCGGAAGGGAAATACGTAAAAAAAGTCCGTATGTCTTGTGGTTGGCGCGCGTTGTAGCCTGATAATGATAACTCGAACAGTAAATCAATCTCTCAGTACATCATTTATTACACAAATAGCAGCACACACATAGGTATAAATACACATGACATCACAATTATTTTTACCACTATAATGACATCATGAGTAAATAACCAAAAATAAGGGGAACGAAAGTTCCAGGGTATGAAAGTTCGATGGAACGAAAGTTAAAGTCACTTTCACTTCTGGAAACGAATGTTCCAGGGAATGAAAGTACCAGGGAGTGATAGTTCCACCAATGGAACTCTCGCTCCTGGGAGCGAAAGTACATGGAAATGAAAGTTCCTGTTACCAGGATGATTGACCTTGGTCGGCTTCCAACATGACTATTCTAAACATGTCTGAAACAGTAGAGTAGAGATCAAGAAGTCAAGCGATCTGAAAATGATCGGGCATTGGTCAAGTAGAGGTTAGATGATCGGGAAATGACTGATCATGTACAGATCTAGTGTGGTTAGACCTGCGAGTCGAGTCCAGTAAGTCGAGTTGGGTCTTCCAGGTTAAATGAAGTCGGTCTGTAGTAGTGTCACTGTCGAAATTTTCTGGCACCGTCGGTCTCATTACAAGTCATTTGAAGTCGACTTGACCAATAATTTTGCGACTAGTAGTTCTCTCATACGCAGCTACCGATAAGTTTAGGTGAATAAAATAATTTGTAACATTTATCAGTAACCGTACTGCTATTAAGCTCTATTTTGTCCAATAATATGGCGAATAGTTTTGTCAGTCACAGTTCCAGTTAGCGAGTGCTTCGAAATGACATGGCAAATTTTCTTCAAAAGGTCGACAATAGCGTTTTCAAGAATATATATTACAAAGGACTACAAACCTTCAAGCTTGCCAACAGTTTTCCACACTCATCTAAATTTGGAGTTTTTTTCTTCCATTCCTCAGTGAGTTTTTGATGCAGCGGTAACACACTATTTACTTTCGCCATGTTTGTTTACGTTAAGCACAGCGATCCATAGTAACCGCACAGTAATGCACAAAATAGCCCAACTTTCGGTGAAGGGTACAGCAAAAATAACTAACGGGTAGGCCTTAAGGAAAAACTTTTTACCCGAATAGGCCTAATTAGCTTTTTGTCGAGGCTGTCTGAGTACAAAATTGGAAGATGCATTTTAAGGAGAACATTTTTACATTTCAGGTTGAATAGAGCCATGGCGGATTTAGGGGGGGGCAAAGAGGCCATGCCCCCAAGATGTCAAAGTCGCCTTTTTTGCTTAGCATATGCAGTGCATTTCTGCAGTAAAACTAATTAAATTTATACTTAATGTAAGCATTTTAATGGGTTTTCATGCCCAAAAAACCGTTTGCTTCCGGGGCTGCACTCCGGCGGCGGCGACAGGCTTCTCCCCAACATAAAAGTCTACCTTTGTTTTCGGCTTTCGGCCTCAATTTTTGGCTCTTGAAGGATAGTTCGCCTTTTGTGACTCCAATTTCTGGCTATGCCTACGTAAGAGTAAGTAACAATAAACAATAAATAACGCCAGATGAGTTTAAACCATATAAACCTAATTGAAGCAAACGCGCTACAAGAAAAACCAGAAAAGACTTTTTGGAAAATTATAGGGGGAGTTGAATATTATTATTATTTTGCATTTTTTATAATATTTGCGATATCTTGCAACCAGAAGCGTTCTGTGACGCTTAGAATGCACCAAATTTGTTTTTCGCAGGGGCTCCGCCCCGAACCCCGCTGGGGAGCTCATGACGATCCCTTAGAGTCCCTAATCGGCTGGGGGAGAGAAATACTTTCTCCCCATTTCCCTCCCCGTCGACGCCTGCGGCGCCTCACCTTGAGTTTGGGGGATTGCTTCAAAAACTTAGGAGCATAGACGCCCTTGAATAACGCTTTTTATCGCATGCAAGTCAATCTCCATGGCAGTCTTTGTATTACTGCTGTATTTTTGTACTGATATGTGATCATAGAAAAAAACGAAATTTAGCACAGAGTCCACAAAAATACGCCATTTTGACATTAAGATCTAAAAAAAATTTCTGGGGAGGGGGCACTGGCCATAGGTCTATCTCAGAAACGGTGAAGGATAGGGCTATATCATATTGTATTTCATATTTAGGCCTAATCGTGATTTCTCTTTCCTGTTTTGCTATATTTTACAGAAAACAATGTGATTATGTGACGGACAGGGTGTATAAGACGGTTCCTGTGTCATAATTTTATGTACGGTGTTTATTGGTCATCAAAACAAACAAAACTTCAATTTTTTTAAAAAACCCTTAAAACTTTTTTTTAAACTTAGGCCTATAAAACCCTTAATAACTTTTTAAAAACCTAGTTTTTAGCCCTGGACCGTGTAGCCTCCATGGCGGTTATAACTAGCTAATTAACACATAGCCCATTGATGTTTTGTCATAGCGGCAAGACATCAGCACTCAGTTGCATGCTATCAGTGACTTTTCAGACGTCGCAGACTATTTCTACGCACGCAATTAGGCCTGCGCTTTCGTCAGGGATTTTAGAGGTAGCGATATAGATGTGGCCATATTTGATTGGACACCTTAGGCCTACATTCTGATGAACATCCAGGGAAACAGTCAAAACAAGTAAGTTTATTATGTTATGTATAAAGTACGTGTACTCATATTTACGGAACGTTATAGCTTATATAATATGGGAAGTGAGAACAGTTGAACAAACAACATATGTAGGTGGACGATGTACCATTAATATTGATCCTGCTATGCGGTGGCAGTGCAATGGATCGGTGCTGTGAAGTGTATTATGACCTCGTAATAATGTAAGCTTAACTATGCATTGTAGCGATGTTTCGACTGAAAAGCATGTCATTATTAGCACTGATGTGCCGACGCGACGTGATTGCGTATAAAGGTCGGGTATAGCTTTTTATTATGAATCCATCGCAGAGCTATAGGCCTATATAGGATTACACAGTGTTACCTGCCGCCCGACTCAGGTAAACGCTCTCCACCTTATAACCACAGACAGACAGGCCGGTACTCGATTTACCTACTCTGACTGACGGAGGGCTGAGTTGACCTTGGTGAACCATATGATAGCGACCCGACCGGGTCTCTCGATCATAAGTCCGACACCATATACCGTTGCGCCTCCAAGCACTGCAGTGTATGAAACTACTAACGTATAAAAGTGCTCTAGTTGCATAAAATACTTAACGTAGCCTGCATTGCTTACATCTGCGGTAAAATTAAAAGAAGCACAGCTGCCGCTAAGATAGCCGACCGTACTGGTAGTCAGTGACCTTCAAGGTCATCCAATGTCCATGATTTCCATCTTGTTTGACATGGCGTATATATGCCACTTCCTATTGGTCATTAATATTAGTCTTGGCACTATATCTCACCGTTTCCGAGATATGGCCAGTTTTTGGTTAAATTTTCTACCCCCATCCATTCATCCTTTAATTTGAAAATGTTCCCCTTGCATGCACGGTTGTCGTGGTGATGCGCGAAAGCGTTTCACACGGCGTAAGTTTTTACGCTTTTACGTTATTTTTAAAGTTGTTGTTCAGGTTGTATTCTGAAACATTTATGTTTTTTCGTGTTTGCAATGTTTCATTGTTCTGTACCCAGTCCAGCCATTTTGCTGCAATACGAATAATACGCATATTACAATGATCGCTAAAATTTTGCGTGCCCGAGTATAAGACCGATAGCTATTTATTCGTTTAAAAAAATCTTTTCCTACGACCTAACACTTAGTCACAATAGGTCTACATCCGTTACGGACAGACGGACGGACTACAACCATTATTATTATTAGTATTATTATACTGGGTTCATAACGCACGTTAGGTCTTTCACAATGTGAAGAATCTCAAGTGCGAAAAAGGTCACATGTCAGTGAAAAAACGCATGACTGTATAGAGCAGATTTGAGCCTAGATTTAAAGGTATCAGTAGATATAGTTATGTCAGAAATAACAGTTTCGGGCAGATTATGCCAATAGCTCGACCGTTACTTAAGTACGGTCGGCTAAAATCAAAATAAATCACCAGATACACAGATTTACGTCACATGTAAGCGCCGCTTAAACGCCAATCATGAGCATAAATGTCATACACATAATGCTGATCTGTAGATTCGACTCGTTCAGCGAACATGATTCGTTTATTATATTCGAGCCTTTAATTTTAGCGCGTGGCAGGTACGTCGATATAATTGCACTAGTGGATTTATCTGTCTGTGAACGAATTACAATGACGTCGGCTTTCCTTTTGTTAGTGTTATCTCTCTCTGTAAGTTAACGTCTGCGAATGCCGTTAAAAGTGATCGAATTTAAATGTTTTATGATGCCACATAAGTAATTACAAAAACAATCATGTTAGTAATGATGCCAGACATTCGACATAATGATCTATTGACCCTGTTGATTTGGACGTACACGAAACGCCGAAAACAGAACCAAATCTTCGCCCATTTGACTGAGCTAGAACAAAACACACGGTGTGCTGTTTTTTACTGGTTTTATCAGTAATTATTAACAGATGTATTTGTAAGGCTGAAAACAGGCGGCATTGCAGAAGGAACGTCGCTTAACAAGTCTTTAGTCTCAGGTGGTTGAGCTTTTTCTTTCGCATAGGCCTACTTAGACTAATGCGTCCACTCGCTGCACGCGGAAAGGTTGAATGCGATCGTCAACAGTTCTGTCGCAGCGTGCACGTACCTGCCTCTATACGTGCTGTCCGCACGCGACGAGATCAATCAATATACGAGCAAAGCACACGTCTGTTATTCCTTCGTCATTAATAATCTGTTACTGCCTGAAACTCGTCAAATCAGACGTCGTGTTCAATTTGTTATCAAAATTGTGCTTCCCAGCTAGCATATACTAAGAGCTTTTAAAATGCACAACATCAGTATGACTGGAAACTGACGGAGCTGTATAGCTATAGCCTACGTCCCTACGATGTCTCGATGTTGTTATACATTATACAGCTGCCACAGTGGCACTGCCAAGATCGTTTGCAATGTACCTACGATAAAATAAGACGAAATGAACAAGCTTAAACAATTTTAAAACAGCATTGTGTTTTATAGCAGAATACGTGCATGAGTATGTGCGCACTCATCCAATGAAACGCAACTTCTCTGTATAGCGCCACGTTTCGTTTCGCTCTGTGAAAAATAGTCAACGGAGTCGACGTACTCGACAGCGACCGTCTTCAGTTTTTGGTCGACCGTTAGGTGGAGCATAGGGGTACGATATATCGTCTGTCTTTTGTTTATCTGTCTGTCGCCGTCTGTAACGCATGTATTGCGGCTAAACGGTAGGTCATAAGGGGCCGGCTATGGTAGCGTTAGATAAGGCGATGACAAATTTCTATACTCTGTAGGCTATCAATACTAACAGTGTCTTTACTAGCAGCGGTTTGGCCGCAATTTTAAATGCAAAGTTGCTGTCTGCAATCATCACCCACGTGCGCTGAATTACATTCTAGCGTTGATTGTAACGTTCGATAGAGCAGCGTCACCATAGCGTGTGTGGTACTGTAGTCACTCTGGGAAATCGTTTTTTCCGCGACTGAAAGTCGGACGTTAGCCTTCGGATATAGTAATTAAGTAAGTAAGTAAGTAAGATCATTTAGATGGCGCAATTTAACAATAGCCACAATGCGCCGCGCTTTCAACGCCCAAACAAAAATGTCTTTAACTGCCGCTGAAACTGTTCAAAGTTAATGTCAGTTTGTCTCAGATGAACTGGCAGACTGTTCCACAGCCTCGGACCTGCAGCAGCAAAGCATCTATCTCCATAACTGCTGCAGGTCCGTCTGACGACACATGTCTTTGAGTTGGCAGAGCGCAGCTGACGACGACCTTCGTCGGAGACCAGCTGACATTCGGCGGCCAGGTAAAATGGAGCCATACCGGACAGTGACAAGTAGACCAGAGTTGCCATCTTAAAGTCCACCTGACGCCGAACCGGAAGCCAATGCAGCTCCTGTAGCACCGGCGTTATGTGGTCATAGCGTCGAGCCCCCGACACCGAACGTGCAGCTACTTTTTGAACAGACTGCAGCCGGCTCACCAGACCGTAGGTGATGCCGTAGAACATCGAGTTGCAGTAGTCCAGGCGATACGAAATAAACGCCTGGACCAGCGTCTTGACGGCGTCAGATGACATCGATATGACGAGCGGTCGGAGCTGCCGTAACTGGTAGTAGCCACTGCGACACACGGCGGCCACCTGTGCAGACAGCGTCAGCTGGCTGTCGACGATGACGCCGAGGTTACGGGCCGTCTCCGAAACGTTGATACGTGCCGACGCCACCGGAACCTTCAAAACGTTGACTTTCGCCAGCTGTTGTGGAGAACCCAACCACATCACCTGGGTCTTGGTGGGGTTCAGTCGAAGTCGGCTGGCCTTCAATCATGCCTCGATGTCGACGAGACACGCAGTGAGACGTCAGACGACAGCCTCAGCGTCACCAGCCGGTGTGCTGATGTAAACCTGCGTGTCATCGGCATATTGGTGCAGGCTGAGGCCATGACGGTCAACGACCAGGGCCAGCTCAGCTGTGTACAGAACGTACAACAGTAGGCCCAGTACGGATCCTTGAGGAACCTCAAATAGTGCCGACTGCACAGAAGACAGTTGACCACTGTAGGCAATCTGCTGCGTTCTGTCGGTCAGAAATGACTGCACCCAGTCATGAACTAAGTCGGTCAAACCGAAAGCAGACTGCAGACGTTCTAGCAGCATAGAGTGGTCTCGAAAGCTGCTGAAAGGTCCAGTAGTCCAAGCAGCGTCACCTGCCGATCATCTGCTGCCACCAGAATGTCGGACCAGACGCGCTGCATTGCGGTTTCTGTGGAATAGTACTTGCGATACGCTGACTGGAAACGTGGAAGTACACTGTAGGTCGTTTGCCGCCAGGTACTGGTGCAACTGACAACCCGTTCAACCACCTTTGAAATAAATGACAGGTTGGATACTGGGCGAAAGTTATTCATATCAGATGAGTTCAGCCCCGTTTTCTTCAGAAGCGGTGTAACAATTGCACGTTTCTGTGAAACAGGTAACCGATCTTGACACAACAACGCGTTGACCATACGGGTGATGTAGGGCAGAAGTACGTCGACCTATTCGCGCATAAGGAATGTCGGCACCGGGTCCAGTGAGCAGGACTTGACTGGTAACGTCATGATGATTCGTATCTCAGTCTGCGTGCACGGCTGGAACGACGCCAGTGACGATGTTGCCGGAGCCAGAACTGGTGGCGGAGGTAGACCAGCTGTGTCGGAACGGACGCCTTCATCCTTACGCACGAAAAAAGTCGCAAAGCCGCTAACTAACGTATTGCTGATTTCAATGCAATCTTTTCGGACTCAACTTGCATAGACTAGGCTACCTTTAATCTATATGCCGATAAATGATTTACTGCTCTTTATAATCTGACTAGTGCACGCGAATGCTTTCTGTGACTGCAATTCTGTAAACCCTACTCCAGTCGCTTATCACGCCCGAGAGAAGCGTCAGCTCTCTCCATTGCGTGTCTCGGGATTTAGACCACTTTCATGGATCACTCTGATCTATAGGCCTACATGGCAAAACTGTTAGTGATCATATTATTATGGTGTCTAACACGTCGTATGAAACTATAAGTTTATAGCCTTATATCTACATACTACTGTTCTCTCACAGATTTATTTTACACAAAACTCATTAATGAATTACGCTATTGTGACGTCAACATATCAATCTGTTTCTGTTACATAGCATACGTGTATTTCTGTTATTTGTACAACCACGAATATCGACTATAATAGACTTTGCAAGTATGACAACCTTTCGACTTATGGCCATACGTAAAATGTGTAAACAATTGAAAACTTAGCTTATCATGAAAAACTTATTTTGACAGTTTTGTTAGACGAGGTAAAACGGTGCAGTTTGATTCTGAGTTATAAACACGACTTCTGTCGTTTTGAGGCGCGTAACAAAACTAAACTGAACTGAGACGTTATGCCATTTCAGTTCAGCTTAGTTACGTTGCGGCCTATGTAGCCAGTAGTTTTATACAGTCAGTGTCAGTGAACTTTTGTGTGGTCTGTAATGAGGGTGACGCTGCTGCTGTGACTGGCATGACGCCGGTGTGCGACAACGACACACGTCCGCACAGACACCAAGGAGGTCATTGTACGTTTGCGTCAAAGGACCGAGCACTGATACGGATTCTACTGGCACACAGTAGTGTCGAGTCGACGACGACGGCTGTGACTGGCGACTGCAGCGATTGGTTTGGTCGGTGGGCGGCGCCGGAAGTGTCGACGGACAGTGCGCCGGCGACGAGAACGACACGGGAAGTTGTCGATACAGCGACGCCGTCTCTGACCGCCAGGCAGCGCAGCAACCTCGCTGTCAACGCGATAAGTCTGTCGTACAACGAGCTGAAACGAGCTGGCTTTGTCAACCGCACGACGTTTCAGTACGTGCCTAACAGTGGAGCGTACTTGGCGTCCAAGACGAGGGTCAAGTTGGGATCGAAACAGCGGCGTCAAAGCGGTATCACCAAGTTGACGCAAAGAAGCGCAGATGCTACGACTCGGCTTGAAGGTTCACGTGACGACCGCCGTCAGACTAGCGCCGCCAGACGCACCAGGGTTGACACATTCTCCCTGCAGCAACAACGCAGCACAAACCTGCCGACTTCATGCAATGACAACAAAAACGACCTTGTGACACAGCAACAGACCGGCATCGACTTACAGTCACATCAGCGTGAGTCGAGAAGTGATCAGCAAGTCAGCGAGACTGCAGACACCACAAGATTGTCGTCGCGTGGACGTCACGACGGCGATGAAGCGACGAGGTGCTCTAGCGATGTGGACCACACTACGGACCAGATTACGACAGGGCAGGAACAGCAGCAGCAGCACTGCGACAGTCGGCAGGTTAAGACCTGGCTATACAATTTCCTACCGCCAATTGCGACGATGACACAGCTTGGACACGGCGATGCCGACACGAGTCGAGAAAAACACAGTTTGCACGCAGGCGCTCGGAATCAGCGTTTGTCGCACAGGTCGCGAGCCGTCGGTGGTCGAATCGGTCATCAACCGCCAGCGCCTGACACTGCATGTGGTCGACATCAGCGACAACTGACCTCAGCCGCTAGTGATGACACACACAGTCACGCCGGTCACCGTGCTGCAGTGAAACAGACCACCCTCATCCAAGTTGATCGACAATGCAGACGACGTTCTGAGTCTTCCAATATTCCGACTGACGACGACGACAAACAACTGTATTTCACTGATACGTGCTTACTGCCGCACTGTGACTGCCGTCATCATTATCAAGATGTTTACAGCGACCACGAAGACGAACCTAGTTTAACTCGTAAAAATGTTGAAAACGACGACGACGACGACGACTGCGATGATGATAAAACTGACGATAATGCAGCTGCTGCTGCTGATGATAATGATGATGGCAATAATGATAATGAAGATAATGAAGAAACAGACAAAAAAAGCTACGAAATCAACGTCGATGTCGTCGAATTCAAGGCTGTTGAGCAAACTGAACATGAAGCAAAGCGGTGAGCAACAGCAACAGCTGCATCAGCTGGGTCTTGCAGTCCGCATCATTGATATAAGCTTACACAGCTAGCGGCGTCATGACGATGAATCGTGCAAGTCGATCGTGACTCTTAGTCAACGAATTTGTTAGTGTTTGTTAGTGCTGTTGTTAGTGGCGTCGTGGCAGCTCCCGCAGTCCCGCTTTTTAAATTTTGGACTGTCAGAAAATGGTGGAAAAAATTCTTTTTATCGGAAAATTTTCGTGGAATAACGTAACATTTTGGGTTGAAAGAAGTTCCGTGTTCGAAAATTTAGAAGCAAAATTGAGATTTGGAGCACATAAGCTTTTCTGTGGGAAATTTGCAACTTTTTGTCTCTTTCACGTTTTTTAACACACGACGCCGCTGGCTGTTGATCGACGTCGTGCAAACGATGTGTTAGTAGCCTACTGATAGCGTTGTAGGTTATATTTTCACGTTGTGGTGCGCTTTCGGGTCAAAAAGCCGCAACGGAATTTTGTGTTGCTAAGAAATCTGCAGAGTTGGGCAGAGCCGTTTTACGACTTTTTTTGTATTATAAATGGGACACAAGGTACAACAGTGAGATCGCTCAAAAAAACGTTTTCAAGCAAATGTGACGCTGAAACGCGACCAGAAATAGCAATATGGCCACACTTACCGGAAGTACGTGTATCTTCGAAACAATGAAAGAAAGCATTAGGCTAAGATTTCTACGGCGGTTCTAAAGCTTTATAATCATACATGAGCTGAAAAAAATATTAACGAGTCGTACTCTAACATTTACGGCGTCGGCGTAACAACGGAAATCATGCACATATACCTACGGCCCACAAAACCGAAAATACGTAGTCTGTGACATAGGAGGTAAACATTTCAACGGCAGATCCGGGATATTCGTATTTTATATTTTTATATTTATTTATTGAACCGAACATGTACATAGATATACAACAGTACAAAAACATCAACCAGTTCAAAGGACACATAGAGACCATGCAGAGCTGAATAAAAGTGATGGCGATAGCGACTGATAGCCGAGAATGGCATTGTAGCTGTTATGGGGGGCCAATCTTGCCATATTTTGTGGCTTTTCAACACTTATAATTGACTAGATGGCAGATATTTGAAATCTGTGATCGTTTTTAAATTTGTTCAAAAATAAACACTGTACTGTCGACATACGGCACATTATATCATATAGGCGTTCACCGTTGGCCAGAGCAGTTAGTAGCAATGGTATTACAAGCAGGATTATATGCAATGCACTGTTGCTGTATGCCATACATTAGACCGGATGAGCGCCAATCAAAGGTCAAAAATGACTAAACCACACTGCTCATGTAGGCTTAGCCTTATATACACTGTCGTGAAAATAGCTATTAAAACAGTTGTAGCAACTGGCTATTTTAACAACGGCATGGTGTAACCGTGTAACACATAGTCTGTAGCAACTTAACACGGTGATATATGACTGTAGTCTAGTTCAGTTAACTTTTTTACCGTCTTGACTTTTACTCCAGAGTAATTTTTTTAACCGACAGTTGTCCTGCGTTGAAACTTTCTGCCACAGCACGTCGTGAAAGCACTTCTGTCAACTGCTTTAAGTCAAGACTTTTGAAAGATAATAAATATATTGACGTTTGAAGGCAAGGAGTTTTACGGTCCGTCATCGTTCAAGTTCACGTTCAGTCGAGCATTTGATTGTATCTGCATAATAGTAGAGATCAAAGCGCAGCTCATACAAGTAGGTGTACACGCGTAGGCTAATGACACAATGTAACATCCGTCGGAGATGTTCCGGCTGCGTGGTCATAGAGTATTCAGCATTGGCTTGGCGTCACTGACGCATAAACGACGCCAGCGACGCTTAGGCCTATATACTTGCATCGTGCGACTATGAATACTGACGCCATTTCGACGCTAGTAGGCCTATAGCTGTCGGCGAGCTATAGGACAGCTATACCGCTCGGCTCGCTGACTGTTAACACTTCCTGATCGGCTACCGACGCCGTTATATTGGGCGTTGCTTTCCGCCCTAAGAGTACAGTTTCGCTACTTTCTTCTACTTAACTGACGATAAGCAGGTAATGTACAAATAAAATGGCATTATGTCTGTCACACTCGATGTTACGAACCTCTTGGAATGTTTGCTGAGCATTAGCTAAACTTATAGCTCTAACTGCGATGTTAAAATTGCTGTAAAAGTACATTAATTATAACGCTTCCTGGTTAATAGCTGCGTGATTAAAATTACTGCGTGATGCCGTTAATTAGCTTTGTCGTTTGTAGATTGAGCAATTGTTAATGTTTTGTCATTAAATACGTCGTCGTCGTAGTCCGCATGGTTTTGCTTCTGTCGCGTTGCCAGTTCCATTAGATGTGCACAAAATATAATATTAAGCTTAAATACGTCGTCTGCTTGAGAAGATCATTTAGTTCAAGTTGATTCACAAACATGTAGGCCTACGCGTAATGAAGCAAAACAAGTATATCGCTGTGTTGTTACATGCCGTGTATAGTGAAACCATGGAACAACTTTTCTGTGAATAAAATTAACTTTGGGTTTGTCAGTTGCTTTCGTTAATCTCTCTTTATCAGTGACTTTAGTAAATATTTGTTTTTTGATTAAGCTTTTACTTTTTAAGCATTTTATTTCGAGGTTTTGTAGCGTGTATTTTGTTTTTTTTTGGTTTTTAATTAATTAGCTGAGTACAATGGTATTGTATTCGTATATAGGTATCGGTTTCCCGTACTTTGTGTGTTACTGTATTTGTACCATTGTATTTTTTAAAAGTTTTGTTAGGGGCATTTGTTAATGAAGGCGTATATGTTGTTTCTTTAGGCCTACTGAACCACAGATGTAAAAAAAACGTTCCAGAAAAAAATATTTAAAATGTTGAAAACTTACAAAACATGGCAAGAATAAAAAAGTTTTAAAATATTGAATTTTAAAAAAAAACTTTTGCTCATATGAGTTCAACATTTTATTCAATGCCTAATTATGTAGGTGCAGTATAGCTAAAACTAAAAAAAAACATTCAATTTCAATTTAATTGCGTGGTCATAACTCTTAAGACCAAGTATCATTAGACTAACTAAGTAAACTTCTGCCATTCACTGATGGGTACAAACTTTTAAAGTTAAACTTAATTCTTTTAACTAAAATAGCAGTTAAACTTAGTTAAAGCAGTTAAATGTAGTTAAACTATTTATCTAAATACCTTGAAAAAATTTAACTAAACTTTTTTTAAATAGCTAAACTTTTTTCAAACTTAAAAAAAAACTTTCTGACAAGATTGACTTTACGAACCTTATTGTTCTGTGCATCTACTGAGAGTTAATAATAAAACAGTAAATTAGCAAATAATTTTATTTATCATATCGTCATCTAACACATTTCCACATTTCAGTGTATATGCAGTCACATCATAGGTTAGTCATCATTAGTGGTGATGGGTAATCCCTAAATTATTACTTTGTTGTAAGCAAAATGTCACTTGACTCAGAACCGAGTTTCGCAAACCGCCAGTGAATATTTCGAATTAGTTACAATAATTTAATTAAACTGTTAGATCCAAGTTCCAAGTTCCAATACGGGGCAGGGCAGCCAGTGCCGCCCCGTAGGCTTAGGCCGCCATGTGGGCCTATCAGCCATCCCCAGAAGGTTTCCAGCAATTATACTGGATACTGAAAGTCATGGCGGGAGTAGCAAAGAGCACAACTACCCCCGACCACAAGACTACTCTTTATACTATGGGAC
>Ga0209367_1004393_pt1 | contig 19426 bp, 9 predicted proteins | sample WorMetLIZISLAND2_FD_187412 | JGI IMG/M metagenome (GOLD analysis project Ga0209367, IMG submission 187412) | Marine gutless worms symbiont microbial communities from Max Planck institute for Marine Microbiology, Germany - Olavius geniculatus... ...
GGTTCCAAGTTTACGGGGATGGATGGAGATGGGGATAAATTGTCGTCCTCGTGTAGCTCTCTATCGTAGACTCGCTGTTGCAAGAGAGCCAAACTTTGTAACTGACCGGTTGTAGGGGATACATAAAATTTATTGTCGTTTTCGTTCATGTCAACGCATATTTCGCGGGAAATAACCCAGCGCATTTGCATAAAAATCGGCTGAGAAATGATCAGTGGGCGAAAACCGGTCGTCTAGTGCGTACTGAACTCACTCACTCACTCACACCTGGCCAGGTCGTGATCGACTGAATGGCGCCGCGTAATGCCACCAGGCGCCCAGGTCACATCCGTTCTTCCGTATGACCGCCGCTGTACCTGTAGCAGCTACAGCAGCTGCGTGCGGTGCGCCAGTTAACGGTCATTGGTATCGATTGCCACTGTGATGCTTGTAGTACCAAAATGACGATATTACGATGACGAAAGTGGTCAGCGTCATCCGTACATTTTCGCAAACTACTTGTACATTATAACACTGCAGTGAAAAATACATATGTCGCTCTATTTAACGTCTCGGTGCCGCCGCTTATGTAACAGCGCCAATTCAGCAGTTCGGCCTACGTATAGAGAAAAATCATAGACAACCGAGACGAAAAACTCTGCTCCTGACCATTACTATTCAGACGCTGTCATTAATGTTTTACACGGTAATGTAGAACAAATGTGTTAAAGGGTAGTGCGTGAGATCGTTAATGATCAGTCTATTGCAAATTTAATGCTAAGCGTGTCGGTAAACAGTTTTGAAAATCGGTCAATATCCCATAACGTTGTGACAAAAACTTAGTGACTTAAATTTCAGTATGTGCAATATTTTGCCACTTCTTGTCTAGTCCGTAAAAAACTTTTTGTCGTGCGAATCGAACGATGAAATTTATCGAACTGGCTGGGCCATAGTATACGATGTGCGGACAAAAGGACAAAAGGCCTCTGGACAAAAGGTTACCAAAAATGCCACCCCCGGACAAACAGCCAAGCGGCGACTCAAATAATGTCCAGTGATTGTAAAAAACAAAGCAGTCTGGTGGCTTTTTGTCCGGGATTCGTGATTCGTGTCCGGGATTCAGTGCGCGGTCATTTAGAACGTCTGTCTGTCTGTTTGCCTGGTTGCGGTGACGGCGCCAGGCAAGCTGGTTTGACGCTAAGGTCAGAGCACTCATTTGCCACGGCAGGAGCTGGCCAGTCAGTCAGCCCGCACGCACGCCACGACACCAACTGACACCAGACAACGGCCTTCAATAATTACCCGACATCCAGCACCCATGCAGCCACTGCAGCCAACCGTTGCATAATTCACGCTGCCAGCTTCCGTCGTCTCAACCGTCCAGTGCTGGTACAATGGTTGCGACTATAAGTCGCCAGTCAATATTTTTTCCGATATGCCAAAGTTGTCTGGAATATGTACTTTGCTGTCTTACTTACTGCCGTGTTCTTACATATTGTTTTAATTTTATTTTTACGAGCAAATCAAAGAAACAAAGAAATCAACAAAGAACCAAGCTTTGCGTGCCAAAGCGCCAACATCCAGTTTTTCCACCACAGGACCAGAAAGCATTCTGTATTTTTTTCAGTTGGAGATTTACTACATTTATATTTTCGTTTTTTGTAAGTTCACATTAGGCCCATAATTCACCAGTTTCGGTGAAAATCATTAATTACTCAAAAATTCAGCAAAAAACTATTTAGACACTAACGACAATCATAAAACAAGCACAATTTTTATCACATTCTGCTATCAAGGTACAACTTTCGATCACCGATGAAAATAATATATGTGAAAAAAACCTGCAGGAGAAGATAGGCATTGCTACAAACCATCCATCAAACAACACATTTTAAGAAATTAACAACAGAAACAACGTGTTTGTTGTCTCAGTTATTGTCTAAAAAGTCACATCTCACAGTTTTTCTATCAAATGTTGAATGTGTCCTCTTTGCTGCTGGACGACGAATCCAAGACTGACCAATGACGCGATTAACCAAACGCTGCGGCAGTTTGCCCCACTCAGTGACAATCGCTTGCTTCAGCTTGTTGACTGTCGTGAATCGGCAATATTGATAGGCCATTTGTCGAAGAACATCCCCAACAGCATAATTGACCGGATTTAAGTCCGGGCTCTTTAGGGGCGACATGCCAGGCTCGATCAACGTTGATCACAAAACTGGTCACTGGCGTTGCCAGCTTAAGTGCGTCGTCTGGCATTTCATAAGGTAGTGTAGCGACAAACTTGAGGTGTAATAAGATATTTAATGACAGTTTTATTACAAATTGTCTCCTAATTCTGACACTGAAAAAGTTTGGAAAATAGGCTAATATTTAATAAAATTATAAGGTGTACAAAAATAGTGCCATTTTTTGGCCCACCGTTTAGGTCTATGACTTAGTTACAAGCCGCTTTGCGCCTGGCTTTGCTGGTCTACTATACCGACAATGACGTTTGGCATTTTGCTTTTTCTACTACTGAGTTGTTTTGCATGGATGCGTTACAAATGCTGTATTTATAAACAGTAAAAATACCGCATTTTCACAATGTTTTAATTACCCCGATTACTCTGACTTCGTTTTTGAACTTCACTGTAGGACGAAATAATGTTGGCGACGAAATAACGGGCCACTAAATCAGATCAAGGTTTATTTCTCTGCAGGGACTGCGCGGTAACGTGCCACATTCAGGCGGCGGCGACCGCATTACACGGTGTGACGCGTCGCACGGTGTGCATTAGACAAAGAGAAGGATTCATGAATTTTTTGGTAGATGTCAGTCTTTACGCCGGCTGGCCATTCGACACAGATCCGGTGGCGGAATTTAACCACAGAGCTAGCGACGTACCTTGTAACCGCGCGACCAAACTGTGTTGCTGTAGTAGGCGTCCGGGTCGTCACAGTGTGGTAGACGGTCGTCAAGGTTACACGTCTGACGAGCCCAGTGTATCGTGAAGTCCAGCGTTTCCGATGACGAAACTTTCTTCCGCGTCGTCGACGCCGCCGACCAAACCCACGACACTAGAACCTGGAGACGTCCGTCTCTGGTCTGGCGGACGTCATAGGTCAACAGGACTCCACGCGGTGTCGCTGTGGTGGTTCCTGCCTTCGTGAAGTCCGCCGAAACGGTCGTAGATGGACGTCCCCGGACACCGTCAGGTAGTCGCGATGCCAGCGTGACGTTGGGAGCTACTGATCGACCTTGCCGCAACGCTCCGTGTCTGCGTCGGTGACCTCGACGATGTTTCGACGCACCGCCGTGACGCATGCCGTCTGCAATGTTCATTTGTTAAGAAATCAGTTACAATATTTCTCACATATGCGTCTGTTTGCAAATATACAGCCACATTGTTTATAGCGCAATGGCTCTTTACAGTGGTTTACTTTTTGACGCGTTACAGCTATGTTGTAAGCGTCTATGGCACGGGTTGTCGTGTACCTTGTCCGTCCGTCCGTCCGTTTGTTCGTATGTAACGGAATTATTGTGGCTAAACGGTGCGAGATAGGGCCAAGGTTGTTATTGACAGAGCTTGCCGTTTAAGGCGATTGATCAGTCGATCGCCTAAATCGATCGCCTAAACACCCACCAGGCGATCGATTTTTGATCGCCTACTCGCTGGCAGGCTCAGTGATTTTTGGTCTCCGAATTGACACAAATTTGCAATCGGTCAGTTTTTACTATGTCCGGTCTGGCGTTGTTTGGTAACTGAGAAGCAAACTTAGGCCTACGCAGGTACACTACACTACAGCTAATCGAAGTAGTGGAGTTTAAGCATTAAACGACAGTAAGAACAAAACGACAGACAGCAAGACATTACGACCTTTATAAATACCGCTGTAATTTGTCTGTTGTTGCCTGGACGCACACCGCTTCAGACACTCTTCGATTTCGCTCTGTGCACCAACAAGACGCGCATCAGAAAGAATGAAATCTCCCAGAATCTCATCCCCGACACATTATAATATGTTAATGCACGAGATTTTGTAAAATTTGTTGCTATATGCACAACAGCTTTTAAGAGTTAAATTCAAAGCTCTTAATTCAAATGCGTGTGATGGTGATGGTTGTTACAGTTAGTTAGGCCTACGTATTAGTTAAGCTTACAGTAAGCAAATTTACTGAGTACAGCGAGTAAATACACTGCGTAATCTTTACTCCTCGCGCGCTACGTTCCTAACGTAACGAAGAGGAGTATATGAGATCAGTGTAATATTGAGGACCGACCGACGACCGACCTCTGTTCCTGGAAGAGCCTTCCTGGAAGAACTTCAAACGGCCATATCTCCATAACGGTGTTAGACAATAATGTGACCCAATCCAATCACGTGACCATTCGACTTGCGGTGGGCGACTTCCTAAGGGTGGTCCACTGTGACCTTGAGTCTATCTTGCACCGTTATGGAGTAAGTAAATAAGTAAGTAAAGTGTAAATTTATGTAGCGCATACTCAAAAAGATCTCTAATATCTCATATGGAGATATGGCTCCTCAAAGATAATAGAGGTCACGACCTTGATTTTTTGGGGTCACGTGACGTCATCGGTCACATGACCATTTGACTCGGCATATGTGGTTTCCTATTGGTGGTCCATTGTAACCATGCGCATGCGCCATGTCACGTGACCTATAAGCAGGGGGTCCAAAATAACCGCATATTTGGAATTCCCAAGGCCACACTGCCTATTCACTATGCCACTTTGGTGGGGCTACGATGACGATTAAAAGTAGTTTGTAGATGAGCATCTCCATTGTTAAGTATTTTCCGTGGTCCGAAAATAAGCAAAAAATGTGGTTTTCGGGGATGAGAAAAGGAAAATATTAAAGATAAATGTTGAGACCCCCTAGGAAATCAATCCCCACCAAAACACGTCATCCAAAGCAAAAAATACGGCGATACTCCCAAAAATGTGTTCTCCAGACTCCAGAGCTTGGCACAAAGAGTATAAAAAAGAAATAAAAAGAACCCATTTTGAACATAATATTTCACCCCTTTGCCCCGCCGGCCCTGCTGAGCAGATGTGTACCATTTTTGGCAGGTAGGGTCATATGGCCGACGTAATCATCCAAGTCAAATTTTAAGTCGATTAATTCAGGGGTTTGGGGCTACAGGTGCCCAAAATCTGGGGTTTTCCATTGACTTTGATAGTCGCCCTTACAACAGTGTTACGCACTACAGTGCTACACTGTGATAATATTTCTTGTTAAACGTTGTTTCTTTAAACTTTATTTAAATCATCAGTGCTACAGAAGAAATAGAATTTCTATTTCAACTTTCAACACGAACTGGTGCAATAACGCCTCGCTTAAGAGTCAAAAGATGGGGACACTGTCGCAGTCGTCGCGACTCAGTCGATGACAAAAATTCTACAGCATTGGCTTCATAACAAGCGTATTACAATAAAAAGTGGTCATTTTCTTTCGCTGTGAATGATTTCGCATTTGCTTCCCCGCACACAGAATACGTTGTTCGTTTTTTAACCGTTTCCATACTCTTTCTCCAACCTCGTACTGCGGCACTTTCCCTCTCAACTTGATTTATACACGCGGCTAGCGCGGGTTTCACGCGGCTACTATGCGTGCAGCTGTCTAATGCCAAAGCTCGGTGCTCGAAACGCTATGGAGTGACCGGCTTTGCTGGCAGCTGGTTGCGTCTTCTGGGAATTGATGACGCCTGCGCGTCGTCAGATCAAGATGTTTGTATACGAACGCCAGCGTAAAGTCGCCGGTGGTGGCGCGAGCAAGAAGCTTGGAATAAACGACGAACCGATGTGGCACCTGCACGACGGATTGGGGGCTACTGTACTGTGTCCAATCAACTGAAGCCAAACCGACCGGCCAGGCACGCACTGCAATCGATCGCACCAATACGACACTTTTTACGCGCGAAAGCAGCTACTGCTTTCAGCGCGTCTTAGCCATCGCAATTTTGTCCGTCCGTCCGTCCGTCCGTCTGTCCGTCTGTCTGTCCGTCCGTCACACGGGTGGATCAGTCAAAAACAGTGCAAGATAGGATCACTAAATCTTTACCGTCGGCTGCCTGGAAGACTCTAGTTTCAGGATCTGTAAAGCTTTTCCATAAATTCGAACGGGGGGTCACCCCGAACGAGGGCGCTAAATGAGAGGGGGTGAGCAAAATTTGCGATTTTTAGCCAATAAGTCGCTGTATCTCAATAACGGTGCGAGATAAAGCCTAGGTTACTATTAATCACTAATAGGAAGTCGTACACTGGCTCTCGATTGCCACCGAATTCAATGACCTTGGATGACTTAAACGTTAAAATAGGGGGTTTTGTAAATTTTTTGCCGATTTTGGGCTGCGAGACACATTTCAAAAACGAATTGCGCCAAAACCAATTGAAATAGACACGAACAAGCTGCATATGAGATTTCTAGAATTGAACGTAAATTTCGACGGTCCAAGTCTCGATTTTCTAGATTCAAGGAAACCTGCTCACGAGGGCATTAAATAACGGTACCCCCGTAAAAGTCGCGACGAAATGGCTGGAAATAGACTGACAGTTTGCGAACAGCAGCTGCAGGCTATAGGCTTTCGCTCGTCTCGTGAGCATTAGCTCAAATTTTTTGTATCTGCACGAGACCTGAGCTTTTTGCACCCGCCACTCTTGCAGGCTCGCTTCTCCGTGGCTTTTTTCAGCATATAAGAATAACTCATCCCTCACAGTTTATACCACAAAATTACGACAGTAAAAATATTTGTCGCCACTTCTTTGGAAATACAATATTTCTAACATAACTCCGGGCGCAATAAAGATGTATATGTCTAAACGTAACTTAAGCCAACCAAAAAATTCGTAACGCGATACAAATTTCCAACAAATCCGCTTTACATTTATTGGGTTCGCTACAGTCAAAATCCCTGGATTTGCTGTTGGAATTTTGATATCTGGCACATTTTTTTAAAATGAGTATCCTAAGTGTACTTTTGATTTGGGTAGCCACCGCATGTTCGTATTTGCGGTTGCCATGCAGTTGCCTTCGAAATCAGTGTCACTGTTTTTGAGATTCTCACGGTCGATTGTCCCAGGTTTGCAGTTGAAAGAAAAACATTTCGTCGTTTTAGCAAAATGTCCAGAGGCTTTACGAAGCAGTATAAAGCAATATAGAAGATAAAAATTGGCCAAATAAATTTGATCTGGTCAATATATATATAACTTCCTATAAAATACATATATGACTGACATACTGAACCAGTACAGCACACAACTATTATACGTTCTGTGCTTGCTCGGTCACGGCTTTTTAGTATTTTTCACTTTTTCGTCGACGACAAGTCATTCAATCCGTTTGTACGCAGTTTAACGGCGAACCAGTTTTCCAAGGCACGAACGGACGGATTATCGCAAGCTGAGGGTGACGCTTTACTAACGACGGCGTCGGCGATGTGTACTGCTGACCCGCATAGTCAGGTGCGCGTCCAGCTTCAAAGGCGACCACACACGTTCATACGGCGGGGCAGTGGCGTAGACAGTGAGGGCGCAAAATATCCAGGCCCCTAGTCTTATTTTTTTTATTAAAATATATGTATCAGGTACTCATAAAAATTATTAAAATTGTTGCCACCAGATCGCACATTTTACGGCTATAAGGCACCGTTAGGAAAGCACACAGTTCTCCTTCAAACCTTCTAGCTGGGATTTAGAGATCCCACTGTTTTCTAAACGAAGTAAAGGAAGGAAAGAAAGACAAAAACGAGGGAGAAAAAAAGAAAAAAAAGTAAAAGGGAAAGGAGGTAAGTCGAGGCCTTCCCCAATTCACATTTCTGGTTACTCCACTGCGGCGAATGTTAAAAAGTGTCGCTGACAGGACGGACGTAACATCAAAACGGTGTGAGGTAACGCTGTCAAATGGCGCGACGACATCGTGACACGACGGTCAGAAGCACGTTCACGCACGTACAAGTATACGCGCGTTGTCAGTGTGAGCAAATCAATCAACACTCAATGCCCAGAATCCACTACTGCGATTTGTTGCACGGTCTGTTAAACAACAAGTTGAACAATAAGCTGTAAAACACCTTGTCATGTCAAGACGCTGTGAATATGTTTTAGCACAGCTTGTCGCTTACAGCAGGTTGTACAACAAATCAAAGCAAGTGTCGCTCGAGCTCAACCAATGTTGATGAGTGCGAGAAAGCGGTAAAATTTCGTCGCTATCACGCCACAGTCGAGCATTCTGCTGTCAGCAGGTACCAAAGCAGTTGATAACAGACCAATATCGAAACCGCGCTCGCTAGTTAGGAAAACGTATCACTGCTGGTATACCGAAAAGCCGATACCGTTATTCATCGATTGTCCATTTGTCATTCGTTTTATATAGAATCGATGACATAAAGGCCCTGGCTAAAAGTGAAAGAGCGCATTCAATGCTAACGGTGTAAAGTAATGAAACGTCTTCGTTACTTTGCTCATGTTAACCCATTAGTGCCTGAATTATTTTATAGTTTGCCGTCAAACTAGGTGTCCCATTTTTGGGGACGCTAGGCATGAATGGGTTAACGTGTTTTCATTCTGCTAACTGGTGTTAAATTTTGAACTTTAAAAATTAAAGATTTAAAAATTTTTTAAAATTTTAAAAATTGTTCTGTGTTGCTAAACAAATTTTCTCGCTCGAACAAATTAGCATGCACGTATTTCTGACAAAATTTTCAAACACTAATTGACCAGCTGTTACGGAAAATCTAAAACTAAACAAAAAGTATTCTTAAGCTATAGTTTCTAGCATCATTTTGCGGTGGATCCTACTGCATAACTGAAAATCATTCAGTTTTCATAGTAGTTTGTGCAGTTACGTGAGTGTTTGATATTCTTCCATTCCGGCGAACTGAGATCTTAAAAACTGCCGATCCCACTGACATTAACGTGCACGAAACAAAACGGGCAATTTTTAGCAGAACGACTAGTTTCAGAACGACTACGTTCGACTTAAGAGAAATGAATCCGCGCTTTTACTAAAGCAGAATTTAAGACTAATTTATGGATTACTGTTCGCCTTGAACAATAATTGTAAATGTGTCATCAGGTAAATTTAGACGCCACGATTGTCATGATTTTAGTAGCGTTTCTTGCGTCGATGAAGTCGCTTAATACAGCGAACTGTCATGCATAAATTGACCTTATTTTGACCTTGACTACAAATAGCAAGTGCCTGATACACGTAGTCAGGATATAATCATTGATTGACTCTGGCACTCACGCACTGCAGTAATGCACTTTAATGTTTTCGGTAATTAGACGGACGCTGAAACGTCACCAGATATAGCCAGCAATCATTAGGATTCGAGACGGCGTTATTCGTCGAGTTCCATCCACCGATCCGAACGTTTATATCGCATAGCTCAGCGGATTATACGATCGCGAAATGTGAGCTGTTGGTTAATTTAAATCCGTCGCAATAACTTGTTTTCCCCGTAAAAATGCTCAGCATTACCAGATTAAAAAGCCGACTGTGTTCCAAGTTTCCACGCGTAAGCTCTAGTTATACATGCAAGCATGCAATTATTGTTACGCCCCGATAAGATGCACCTCGTTTGCGAAATAATATGTCTGCTTACGTAAACAATGCGCCATATGTTCGAGTTTTCTTAAGAAACGCTGAAAAATCTCTTTCAAAATCAGTCGTTAAATGCATATTCTCTCGACGCTACGCAGGCTTACTGCAGGCAAATAAATTGATAATTGTTGTTTAGAAATCACGACATTCATGAGTCAAAAATCCCACCAACCCCATTACCACATCTTCGCCGAATGTTGACCGGCGTCAACAAACTACAGGTCCAACGAACCACTTTCTAAAGGTGTCGTTACACTACTTCGCCAAATGTTACAATAGTTTTCGACAATTGCATCGATCAAAAGCGGCAACAGGCGACTACTAAACCAGTAAGATCAGCCACAAATCCTAGGTGCCCAGACACCGATTGTTTGCACTAGTTGTTTGCTTCACTACAAAAATTAACTAGCTTTGTGTTTTGAAAATGTTAGGCTACGAGTTGAAGAAAACAACCCTGCTCACACGACTGATTTTGCTTCGCTGTTGACATTTACATTTATATTACATTAGATGAGATGTCTAACAAAATATACCTTACGTTGTTAAACCACGTGCACGTGATCTCATGTATAATTGACATCTTGGATGACATCCCAGTTCTGCAGTCTGATCATTGTGCTTTAAAAGGTGATCTGTAAAATTGTCTGTTGTTAGCAGCTACTGGATATTGCACTATCGCGAAATTAATAAGTTGAAGATTCATCGGCGCCGTGCTCGCTCTGATTATAACATAAGAAGCGTCGGTGTAATGAGATTTATTTTTGTTTATTAACCAGACATCTCATTATTTCCTGCATCGCTCGGTCCGCTGTGTAACAAACTAACTGCACACTGACATAGATATCTATGTACTGTAAATGTCAATGGATTTTCGTTAAAATGAAGCTTTAGCCATTATTAGCCCACCGTAGATACTTAAGTAACAGCTGAGCTATTGTCATGGTTGTCGTCCGTCTGTCTGTCCGTCCGTCCGTCTGTCTGTCTGTTTGTAATGGATATACTGCAGCTAATGAGTAAAGCGTAAAAATAAACTTTTTACTCAAATAATTAGCCATGGGTCTTAAACTCAGACATGCAAAATTTCAGCTGTCTACTTAAAAGGGGGACATTTTTAAACTGTGGGTTGAATAAAGGGGGTAGGATAAATGTGTGTTTTCAGCGAAAAACTGGCCATATCTCAGAAACAATGAGAGATACGGCCTATGTTACTATTAATTACTAATAGAAAGTAACATACGCCCTAGCAGATTACATGAAAATTATTGACCTTGGATGACCTTAAAGACCCTTACGCTCTATTGTAGCTAAACGGTGCGAGATAAGGCCTAGATTGCTACTGATCATTAATAGAAAGTCGCATATTGGCTTTCAAATGACTTCATCGACTTTGTATGACCTTGAAAGTCACTGACAACCAGTACGGTCGGTTATCCTAGTCCAGTGTAAGTTCACGCGCGTTCAACGAGCTCGCAATCGTAAGTGCAAAGAATGATGTTCAACTAACAAGAAACGGTCGCAATAAAGCGACACTTAACATTACAGTGTAGTAACATTCTATCTTTGTGTCTTGTGCAGATTAATTGCCAATGTGTATCTGATAAAAGTGCCATTACGAATAGACGAAAGCCATTTGTCACTATATCCAGTAGCACAAATTAGAAACCACAGCACCCGGCGAGAAGCTGAGAAATGTTATATGCGCTTAGATTTCGTTAAAAAAATTCAACTAACTTCAGTTAGTGACAGCTTTGCTGACAGCGTCGCAAAGGTTAAGTTAAAGATGCAATTCAGTTAAATGAACATAAACAAATGTGTACGGTAACCGAAGTCCAGACGCAAAAAAACTTTTCGATCTGTACTGATACAGCTAAATGGAAGTGCCGCGGAACCACTGCAGTAATTCCGCGGAAAAATCCAAAGTTTCCAAAGAGATACACTCGAAATGTCTCTTAAGCTTAGCATCATTTAAAGCATATCGACTTTTTGTCCGGAAATAACCATCTGCGCATATTGTAATACAGCATGGGCGGTGCCGACACCGGCACAGGCCTACAAGTAGGCGCGTCACTTCGATCACAAGCACAATCGAACAGTCAGGTAACTGTTTTTTGCCGCATTATACCTGTCTAGCAGCCGGCATCCCGTAGAAATCTTAGCAAAATTATTGGATATTCTTCTTCTTCTTTTCCAATAATGCACATATCCTCTTGCGAGTGATAGTTGCCAGGCCCGCCGAGAGGGGAGGGTGATGGGGGTAAGTTACCCCAGGCCCCGCAACGTTTGGGAGCCCCGCCGTCGCACAGGAATATTAAGTACACCAGAATGCACCATTTAAAAAATTCAAAAATGTTCTTCCCAAAGGGGTCCCGCAAGAATGTTTGGGAGCCCCACGAAAATGTTTCCCCGGGCCCCGCTGTGACTCTCGACGGGCGTGATAGTTGCCGTGCAGTTATTCATTTTGTAGGCATTTAATTAATCTCGTTTGAAGCACATTTTTGTTCGGGCGTTGAGAGCACGGCGCATTGTGGCTACTGCTAAATTGCGCCTTCTAAATAATCTTACTTACTTAGTTACAATGTACATTCATTCAGTTCAGTACAAATGATGCTCTTGCAGCCTATGGTCGTTATGTGAACCGTAATAAAACAGTGTAATGCAGTCATAACAACATTAAATTACGTAGCTACAGATATTTAAAGAAGATTTATTTCTGACTAAATAATAATAATGTGGTGCGCTTTTATTAAAAAACATTCAACGTTATACAGAGCAAGACCAAATGTTTATGTTAGAAAAAGTCTTTCTATCAAGTATATATTGTATTTGGCAAAACCGACTCTCTGAGACAGTGTCTGGCAGGTGGGCAGACATCGTTGTCGGCGACTGGATGTCTTCTCGGTGCCGTTGGAAGTCGAAGTGCTGACGAGCGTCAACGCGGCGACAATGAACAGCAACACCGATAGCGCAGTCTTCAGTTTCACATCACCCATGAATCAGTTCGTTTTCGAGCGTGAATCAAGAAAATAAAAAAAAGTTCTCTGGGCTGTGACGAACATAAATTGCGAACGCGCGATTCGCTGTGACAGTCGAGTTCACATGACACGCGTCCGTGGAAGAGGGCGCTTAGAGGGCTCTACGAAACTGCAAACGGAAACGTATGCGGCTGCGACTTCGTGACTACAGTTCGTAATATTGCAGACGACAATATATCACCGCTACCGCCGCCGACGACGATCACATAACGAATATTCGACTTCGTCTATAAAGAAAACGATTAGCAGCGGTCGATAGTGTTCATCAATCAGAGCTAACTCGGGCGGCGCCAGGTGCTATGAGATGGGAACAAACAATAAGTAGAGGTGCGACAGCTGAGCGGCGCGCCGGTCGCGTCAGCAACGGTGAGGCGCGTTCAGGTGTGTCGACGCGCGCTAAGTCATCGTAAGGTCGGCTATCTGCTCGGACCACATCACGCGCGGTTGTCAATCAGTTACGCAGGACTACAACCTCACACCACCGACTGACGCGATACCAGAGACTGCAGCGTTGAGCGTGCGACACACGAGCTACCGTCGATAGTGCTCACTGCACGGCGCGCGCTGTACGGATACCACTGCGGCTTTACACGCTCATGACATGTCCGATGCGCGTACCTATCCTACCTCCCCTGCGCAGCGCAGGTCGGCCGTTCAGCAGCGGAAAAACGCGGCTCTGCAAACGCATGTGTCTGTGTGTGTCGGCGGCGGCAGATCGATAGCGAGTTGCAGGCTACGAGTCTACGACCTACCTAGCTACCTGCTACGATTAATAGCATCGACAGAATGATGCACGCCTAGTTGAGGTGAGCCGGTGGTGTCGCCGCGCCAGTGATCCGTCGTCGCCGCAACCAGTGTCAACGTCAGCGTCCGTACGAACAGACTGCAGCGACAGACTCCTCTACTCTGGCTATCTATTTACAGCGACTTGCAATCCTCGGTTGCACAACCGATCCGCCACTGGACAATTCTTGAGAACCGATCCGCTGCAGGTGATCCTGTGCGCGCTGTAAGAGACCTTTTTCTCCTGGCACACGGGACATCGCACCGAGACAGCTGCAGCAACAGATGCATGCAACGGTGACCCTGCATCAGTTGGAGACCGGTCACTAATGCGTCTGATGCACACTGATGTACAGCTTACGACATCTGCCAACTATGATGCCGCAACCGTGCATATACGTAATTCTCTTCAAAGGAGCGTACAACGCAACAGAATTGAACTGAACTCGAATGAAATGAAAAGGGAAAGAAACGAAATAAACTGAAATAAAGCTTTCAGTTAAGTTCGTTTCACTTTAGCAGTTTATTTCATTTTTGTCGCTTTAAACACACCTTACGAAACAAACCCGCCGTCACGTAATATATTCACGCGAAATTCGTCACGAAAATATAGCGCAATTCCAACCAAAATATAGCGCAACCAAAGCCGTAGAATGAAGTGCTTTTGCCGACTTTTGCTAAGTTAACGGCAAGTGCACCCGCAGCACCTATTAGAAAGCTGGAACTATGGACATACTTATTTTATACTCATTTCGATTTCTGCATGGCGGCAGAAAAAAATAGACTGACTTTTCAAGAAATTAATATTTTTAAAAAATTCAACTTTTTCTCTACTGACAAGAAATTTTTGTTGTACTTTAATGTGTCTAAAAGTAAAGGTAGATGTCAGGTTGTGTACACTTAAAGTTATAGTGGGCCTAATATCAGGTCTATGTTTAGTTTAATTGTGTGCGAGTCGTAGATGAAAATTTTTGACAAAGTTCAAAAACTCATGGAAAATCGCAATTCTATGTGGTGCAGTCTTTGGTGTAGCCATGAGGAAAACTGAACGATTATGGTCTAACTATCTCTGTAGTTTTGTTTCCGCTTCTTGTTTGCGTCTTGTTTGTTTGTTCTTCGTTGTTTATTTGATGTCACTGAATGACGAATAAGGTTGAATATACAGCGATAGTAATTAGTGCCTCGCTTCCTACACAATCAGGTAGAGCGTCGTTAGCGCGTGTTGACAAGTAACGCAACATAATTATACCTGCCGCCCACCGCTATGATTACGATAATGATGATGACGATGATGATGATGATGATGAAATGATGTTTTGACGAAGGAAGGAACATGGGGGAAGCGCAGAACAGCGGCTGGAGTGTGTGTGCTGTGTTTTCGTAATGATCGGAAAAAGACGTTGCCGCCCACGCACGCACGCACGCACGCACGCGTTGACGTCATCATTTACTCGAGTCGCAGTCGCAGTCGTTGCTGCTTGCTGCCGACTGACGACTGATCACTGATGCAAGCAGCAGCAGCGTTGCACACATCAATTAGCACAGCATCACTCCCGCACTGTTACCAGCACGCATCCCTACTATACCTTTACATCTAAAGACACCGCTACTGTTTATCCTCTGCCTGCAAGGTCCGTTCCTTCCCCGATAAGCGTACGCTTCAGCATTATGGAGCCATAAGAAGAGCTTTCAATGGCAAAACGCATGCTATTAGCCCAAAGTTACATTTTGAACACTAAAACAGCAACACTTTCGTTGGGCAGTAGAAGTGTTCGGTCTAGCATAGCCGTTGGATGTATACCAATTACGTATCGCAACCAACGCAGAAAAACCAGACTACAAAATACCTTGTATCTTGTGTACGATGTTAATAATAAATATATATAGGGAACTACAAACCATGGGGCTCGCGAACTAAGCAGACCCATGGACTTTATTTCCCGTTTTTAAATTAGGCCTACACCTCATCTTGCCTTATTAGACTTTGGACGCGCACGTAATATGTAGTCCAGAATCTAGGCTACATTCAGTTTAGTTTTAAATATATTACTATTAATTGATTGATTATTATGACAAAACGAAACAGTGTCATTCGTTCGGTATTGTTACTATCACCAAATATCATAATATGAAGGGACGCTAAAATACAAAGGTAGACAAGAGCGGGCCTGAAAATGCAGCACAAATTGCATCTGTGTTTCCGACAAAGCCTGAAAAAATTAAACTTATGTGAATCGACTATTTTTCTGCGTGCGTAAAAAAACATTTCAGCCGTGAAGTCTTGGTCCAGATGGAGTTGAATCGTATCGCAAACTTATTGACGTGTCGTTGGATTACGTTGACACCCGTTCTTTCACGGAGTGCTGCGGTTCCTTTTCGTCACATGGATTACCGTGTTGCCGCTGTGGGGCACAGCATTGGTCAGCACAATGTAGGCGGTGACAGCATGGGCACTCAGAGATTATGGGATAACGCGGTTCAACGCTTACACCAGCAGCAGCAGCAGCAGCAGCAGTAGCAGCTGCTGCTGCGAGCTGTCTTATCGAAATTGCGTCTCATCTCATCACTCACTCAGTTACCGACGCTAGCTACAAAGCACACAGTAAAACGAATGACGCGCGTCGGATGTCAAAGTATGCCACAAACCGTGAAACGTTATCATTAACCGATAGTTGAAACTTGAAAGCTGAACTGGGAGAGTAGCGAACTCACGTACGGATAGTTAAACCTGATATTGACCAATACAAAAATGGACTGGAGGGCATGTGGCCATCCCCGAATGGACATGTCGTTTTATCATAATTCTAGTCTGAAGATTTTGGCTTTTTGGATTTAGTTATGCATTATTACATTTGGCATTTTTGGCAACTTGGCAACGGATGCAGTCGAACGTCTGTAGCACTACAGGAATTGTACACACGCATAATTGCTTGATGTGTTCTTTCTAAAGAACCGCAGCAAGTATCCGCATAAATAGTATGCGAACGGAAACTATAAAGTGTATGTTAATTATTTTTGTCGTAAGCTATACGATAACTTCGGCCTAATTATTAAATGTTCGGAAAATATGGCAACTGAGGCGATTGAAAATTGGCCGCTTTCGACCACTCCACTGTCAATTATTGACACCTTCTCGTGCGAGAACCCATGCAGCCGTTCACATATAAGCCCAATCGTTGCCAGTGAATCAATTACGTTCCAATTCATGCAATTAAGTGATCACTGAACATCTCGTCACATCGCGATCGCATCGCCATACTGGTACTCGTCCGCTAATTCACCCGCACCCGAATTATTATCATTAACGCTAACGCTACCCATAAGCCTAAACCTGAATCTAACCCTAACCCTAACCATAATCCTAAACCTAGCGGTTAATTCGGGTGCAGGTGAATTAACGGACAAAAACCGCCACACTAACTAGTGAAATCTAGTCAGCCTTAAAAAGTGACTGACAAAAACGTTCAAGGTTTTTGTTAATTTATGGATCACTCGGCATGTTAATTGCATGCACGTGCGTATGTGTTAATCTATCGTTTCTTCGATGAATAAAGATGTATATATTTAGCGATCGAGTGACGGGAAAGGAGACAGAGACATAACAGATTGCGCTGCATCACGTGGTAAAAAACCGACGATTTGCTAGTTGTACGACCGCTACCCATGAAGTCTGTAGGCCCTGTAGGGTAGGTTACAGCGACAGGGACAGCGGTGTGATCAATCGCCTGCCTGACGTCATTGCTGCTGTCGACAGGTGCCCCGCTCACTAGCTAGCGCCACGCTTCACCCGACCAGGTCGATGAGACCGACCAACAATCGATAAACTGCCCCGCCGCTCCGCTGCCATCGCTGCTGCTGCTGCTGCTGCTGTTGGCCTCGATCAGGCACCGGAAACCGGTCCCATTCTGCACTTCGCCGGTCGGTTGGCGTGAATTATCCGCCCGGTTAACATCGACCCGCGTGTAACGAACGTCGTCTCGTCTAACTTACCTGCGATTTCATACCTTATTCCACGCTCGCCGACGGTCGGTAGTGTGAACCTACACTGTCGTTCGTTTGTTCACGCTCGAATACAGTACACCCGTAGAGTTGTCAACCCGTTATAAATACCCGGAGTAGGCTGTAGGCTGTTGCATGCCGGACTATCGGCGAGATCCGTCTGTCTCTATAGACACTTAAAAACGCTATTATTTTTATACTTCCGGTTTGCTTTTTAACAAGTTCAACGCTACATCGCATATATATCTTTATTTCGCCATACAGGCAGCAGTGATACATTGTACACAAATGAAAAAAAATATAAGGATCCGAAAAAAACACACTCGGGCTTAAAATCTAAATAAAAACAGACACGCAAATTTAGAAGATACGATTATAGAAGAAAGGCATTAACGATCTAAACAGAATTGACTGATGTCATTTACTTAAAAAATCTTAAACGTCTTTCAGTAAACTAGGCCTATGCCTCACATTTATTTCAAGCATCGTATAGCAGTGATTAAAGCGGTAGCACAACACCTGTCGTTCCATGTGGTTTAAAATGTTATCGGTTATCACAAACTGTGCTGTGTACATTTACCAGCATTTTTGAGCAATGTTGCGTACGAATTTGGCGCTGTGAGATATATAATTAATTGTAATTATAGTCTTACAAATGCATGTAATATGCAGTGGATCTGTGATGCATTTCACGTGTTCTCACATTGAATTTGTCACGGCTTTATGAGCGTGTTTTCAGTGTTTCGTGCAAAATTTTATCAAGCTAAGTGCAACGGTTTATAAGTTATCGTGTTCACAGCGGAGACTAACGACGATGCTGAAAACAATACTGCCGTCGCTTCCGCGGCAGAAAATATACGTCTGCAACAGCGCTGTGCATAACGTCATACTTTGTACACTGACAATACTGTACTGTCGCATATATTGAGCAAGGCGTGCCATGGCCATCAGTCCGACTGCATATAAGGAGTACATTACAAATGCGCTGCGCAGGTCAAAAGAACAATTCGTATGCTGCGTTTTTATAAATAATAATGAGCATACGGTGATATAGTCATCATTTTACAGCGCAGAACGACGACGGACTTGCACGTGCAGCGGCTATCGATTGTACAATAACCGCAATCTTGGTGTTATATTTGACACAGAATATCCATGAAGTCACACATCAGTAAAACTGCAAGTGCTTGTTTTTTTCCATTTGAGAAGGCAGTGACAACTGCGAGGTTCCGTGACTGATAAAATCATGAAACAGTAAGTAACGTCACTGGTTCTCATTAGATTACAGTCAAACCCGTTTAATATCACATCTGTGAGACCGCCAAAACTGTGTGATATTAACCGAAGTTGACATTAACCGGAGTTTGCCATAGTAGCCCAACCAGAAGTAATATTAAATTTTGGTGTAAAAGTTCTGTGTCTACGTGAAGTACAAAAACAAGACGACAGCTCAGGTCACTGAAATCAAAATATTACATGCACTTATTAATTATTGTTTTCATACTGTCAATACAGTTAATATGCCTATACGTGTACACTACAGTTCATGCAGCACAAATCGCAATCAAATTACAAGCATCTCGCGGCACAAAGAAATTGGTGACAGTACACTGAGTAACGGTAGCGCATGTGTTCAGTAAAAAGTCATGAACGCATGCTATCGCATTAAACACAGTGTCCGGCACGTCTGGCGTGGTCTCATTGAACGCGCGTACAGCGTCCAGTGCAGTGATTGTCTCAGCTCGTGTCACGGTGGCTGGCGCAGTGCTGAGTTGGTCAGACTCGGAAGCGGCCTCAGAAACGTTGTCGTCGTCACCGTTGTCGTCGTTGTCGTCGTCGTTGTCTCTGCTGCACGTGGCGGTGGCGGCGATCTCTTGCACCGACTGCGTCTCCGTTGTCAGCAGGACATCGTCAGCAGACACGTACTGATCGAACGTGACGCTGCCGTCTGACACAGCAGCCCACTCGTCGTCAGTGAGCAGCGCCAGTGGAATGTCGTCGACGTCGACAGACTCTGTGTCAGA
>Ga0209367_1004394_pt1 | contig 19424 bp, 16 predicted proteins | sample WorMetLIZISLAND2_FD_187412 | JGI IMG/M metagenome (GOLD analysis project Ga0209367, IMG submission 187412) | Marine gutless worms symbiont microbial communities from Max Planck institute for Marine Microbiology, Germany - Olavius geniculatus... ...
TTGTTGAATTTTGCAATTCTTGCTGGAAAACGGCAAAAAACGCACCTTTTCATATAAAGTCGCCTTAAAAAATTTTTATGGTCGGGCCAAAGGGGGGGCATCGAACCGTGGCCCTCCCCCTAAATACGCCACTGCCAAAGTCCTCCATTGTTGTCTGTCCCTTGCTGTTTGAGTGCAGTGCGCCACCGACATGCCACTCCCGTTTCTGATGTCGTCTGTCCATCGTCGTGTTGGTCGATCGCGAGGACGGTTAACACCGATCCGATCTTCCAGTATGTGTGTGCAAAGGTTATGTGCGCGTATTACCTACATGTACCGTACGATAAAACTAAAACAAAGGTCTAAGCTTTGACCCTGCGATTCCGCGTTAATTACTGTCCGCCTTAAGAACGAAAGTATTTTTTTTCAGCATAGTCACTAAGTTTTATGTTTGTTTCTTTGTTAATATCTTAACTGATGAACCTCTACACTTAATTTAATGAAATTTTCCACGAATATATAACTCGACAACCAACAAGCTTTATTGATTTCAAGGTCATAGGTCAAAAATCAAAGTCTTTGGTTCGGATTTTCTGATGCATTACCATTGCGAGATAAAACTATGACGGTTCTAATAGCTGCTGCTAGACAGGCCTGGCTAGGACGATAGCTATTGTCTGACGCTGACATCATTGCTATAAATACCGCAGCATGCCACGGCGGCTACCGCGGACAGCTTTAGCCTTGCACAAGGCTTGACAGTCTAGTTTACTTTATCTTGTCGCACACGCGCGAACCCTCAAGTTATCTGACGACGTACTTAAATCTGACCTGTTATTGGTGTCGATGACAAGAGCTCGCGGTTTGGAGCTGACATGTCTGATCATTTCTCTGTGTTCAGTGCCATCGGTTGACAGTTCGCCCACACTACCTCCGGTCACATGGGCGTCGGCGTAGTACAGCTTCTGACGCACAGGGTCCACTGCCAGACCGTCGTACGAAGCTGTGAAGTACATCGTCAGCATTCGCTCGTAATTTGTAGGCCTACTGTGGGAATTGGCGACAAACCTATCGAAATATTTGCCAACACGGTTACACATGACACCAAATTAACATTAGGCCTCTTTAGCCTGTGAATAGACTTATTTAAATTAAAACAGTGACTTATAGAGCACATAAATTCGTCAACAATAATTATTATGAAGGCGATATTTAGACGACTTTATAAAACGTTTAACATTAGGCTCTACTCTGGTTTTTACGCAAGACAGCGTAGACCTTATGACTATACACTGCGTCTCAAAAAACATCCCCGACATTTGTGATTGTAACTTTAAGAAGGATTATCAGATTTTAATAATTTTTAATGCGAATATTTCTGAAACATCTGGCCATTCAACAACCATTTATTTTCTCACCTCACTTAATGTCTGTTTTTGCACTATTTGGGGAAAACAGACCCAACAAAACATTACTTTTTTATCCAATGCGGTATGATTACTTAATCAACATAACGTATAAAAACACATTTTGTTTACATTTTTGACTTTTTGGCTGACATTTCATCCAGTTGTCTATTTTTCAACTGCCTACAGTAAAATTGTTTGAGATGCCGGCCCATTATGCGAACATAAGCATGGAGATGCTTTTTCTATTCATTGACATCGATAATGTTCTGCGTTAGACCAATCCAAGCTTTACTAGTCGCAACTTGAGTTCATAAACATTCCTAAACGTTATCTGGTAAAATCACTGCTGCATGACAGTCAAATTTTGTAATAGACCGGTTGTTGGGGCCCACAGATTTGGTTAGATAGAATTTATTAAAGTTTTTTTTATACATTTTAACACGTATTATGTTTGGTCTGCTTTTCCCAGGTAGTGCAAAAGCAGACGTTGGTGTGATAAGAACTTGAACAATGATTTAATAGCCAATTGTATAAAAAATAGTTTTGCCAAAAGTTATTAAAATCTGCTAATCTTTCTTCGAGTTACAGTCGATAATGTCAGAGATGTTTTTGACGTTATCTGTTTATTTCAAGGTAGGCCCTTATATTTCGCTTGATCTGCTTTCCCTAGGTAGTGCAAAAGCGGACAGTGGGTGAGGTAAAACACTGAATAATCATTTGATAACAAGTTGTTTCCAAAATATTGGTACCAAAAATTATCAAAATCTAATAACTGGTTTTCAAGTGACAATCGAAAATGTCGAGGATGTTTTTTCGAGACACAGTGCAGTAATTCTGTCTGTCCGTTTGTTCGTCACGTCCTAGTATTAAATGAGACAAAAACTCCGGGTTTCACCGTATGATAGCCCGTATGATAGCATAGTGCCTCTAGTTTTTGTGACTAAATTTCGTACCGTTGGGTAATGAGATTTCCTTCGAACGACGGCGTCAAAGAGCAGTAGGCCTACCCCTAGCTTAGGAAAGCCTTATTTATGCTAATAACTCATCTAGCATGACAAAGGTTACAGATAGACACATATTCACTGCTTATCATAACAAACATAGCTGGCGAGCTTACAGAGGGTACCAACGTTGATGACCTTGAACGACCATGAACTCCTATTTTAGTACTTTTTGCGTATTTTGTCTACGACGCACATTTCAAAAATGAATTGCATCGACATCACTGAAGATAGACCAAGGCAACCTGCCTATGAAATTTTCAGCGTTACACATAAATTTTAACACACCAAGTTTTGACAATCTATGTTCAAGGATCAGGCCTCCGTACGGGGGCGCCAGATTTGGGTACCCTGTTCAAAACGCATAGGCCTAATTACACATTGTACACTGATTTTCGGCGCTGTCGCGCGTTTTGTGAGCATTGCTCAGATTACTTGTTGCATTTACTGGTCATGTAGGGGTATCCGTAGATGACGGCGCTGCTGTTGGTAAGTAGAGAGTATTTGTTAATGGTATAAGCATTGAGGTCCGACCAGTACAGTGAACTGGTCGTGGGGTCGTAGGCCAGTGCGACCGGGTTCAAAGCCCCGTCTATCGGCAGAAGCTGAGCCGTAGCACCGCTACTTGCGTCCACCTGGTAGATGTTTTTCAGATGTGAATCCGCCACGATGAAAGAGTCCCCGGAGTTCGGCAACGGCCCTGACAAAACGTCAAAAGTATGCATGCATATAAACATTTCTCGGTAGCCGAGCAAATTGTTGCCAGCACCTCCGTCAGTAAAAAACCGCCGCTAATTCTAGTAGTATAATATATTAAATCCTTTATATTGGTTCGGAATGACCATAAAATAACCTAATAATAAGTATATATTACAACAAAGACCAGAGCAATTTAGCAAAAAGCGGAATCGATTCTTGTCGATTCTTGTCTGTATTCGCCCGGTGGCAGAACAGGGCAAATGGTTTCGATGCAATTTGCAATTGCATGATTTGGCTGAGGATTTGACACCAAATTTTTTTCCTTCCTATTGGTGATTCTGTCCCCCGTCTAACATAATGTGTCATTGACGTTACCTGCCAAATGGCACTAAATCCGTCGAACTGTTTAAGCCAGAACCACAAGTGTGACAGACAGACGGACAGATGGACGACAGACAGACAGACTACACACTACGGATAATTGTGTAACTTAATACCCCGTTCACGCGATCAAGCAAAATCGAGCAAACGTCGAGCAAACATCAAGCTGGTTCGTTCAGCTCACATATGTTAGCTGGACGAGCCAGCTCGATTTTTGCTCAACGTTTGCTCGATGTTTGCTTGATCGTGTAAACGGGGTATAATACCCCGTTTACACGATCAAGCAAATATCGAGCTGGCTCGTCCAGCTAACATGGACGACCCAGCTCGTCGAGCCAGCTTCATCATGTAAACGGGGTATAACAACGACATAACTGATATTGCGTTAACATTACCATATTGCACGGGCGATGTGCCGCAGGACACCGACACGTCGTTGCTATGGTTACAATCGTGGTAACCCCAGCCTCTGTGTTCACAGTTAGCTATCGTGCCCTCGTATCCATCACACTTCACCCTGTCCAGCCATATCTTACCAGTGCCTTGTCCATAGCGGCCGCCAATTACCGTCCCTTTGTACCTGAAACCAAACGATATGCGCATAGTAAACACCAGCAGCGACCAGAGATCTCAAACTTATACCCAAAATGATGCTGCCGTCTGGTGAATACAAAGTGCTTAGGCTTAATATGGCTGTTGCTATTCCTTAATGCTGAAAGTTTTAAATCATTTTTACAAACACCAAGATCGTCACCAAGATCCGAATATTACTTTTTGGGCTGTAGTTATTAACCCCTCTGCAAAATTGCATTGCGTACGACATAAACTTAAACCAACGCAAATTGTATTAATTCTAATGTAAGCTACGAGTCTCATATTCTGGTAAATGCATGTTCTGTAAAAATAAAAGATAAAGATACAGCGAAGTTTTAATAATTAAGATTCGAAGCTAGAAACACTTTAAGTCTTAGAAGTGGCAGCTGCAGTTGGCATCCATGAGCCAATGATACTACAGCGCACTAAGCGGCCATCTACTGTTCGCGTTGGCGAACAATTGGACTCACGGTTTGCAGCTATAGCAGATAGACCATTACCTCAATCGGCCACATTAGACCTGTACCTTCTAGTCCGTACATTACTACCCATGGTCCATCCCGCTGATGGTAGGAGACTGAGTTGACCTGAAAACACGTTATCTTAGACTTAAATTGCAAAGAGTAAGTTACGACTTACGAGTCTGATATCCTCACGATACTAGACCAATGGCACCTAAAACAAAAAAAATGCTAGGATCTAAGGCAACCATACCGACCCGTATCCGAGACTGTTGCAGACAACGCCGGCGTCGATGTAGTCGAAGTGATCGTCGCAAACTGTTCCCCAAACTCCGCCGTAATTCACTTCCAGTCGGCCTTCGTTTGGCAACGAACTTCCTACCAACCTCACGTCTGAGCATCAGCATACAATAAACTAAAAACGATAGCCGTTTTTATACTGATTTTGACTGATTATTGTAGGCCTACATCAAGTGTCAACAGAAGGACAGCCGAGTTTGTCGTAACTTGTTAATATTATCGGCCGATTTCCGCCGTTATTTTTCTGTCACATGCTCCGAAAAATAGTCAGGAAATTAATTACGAGAAATCGCATGTCTCGAAACACATCATTACACCAGGCCTAAGTTTTGTACGTATGTAATGGCCTATGCAACTGTCGACGTCAAGACTAAAATTGCGCTACTAGCATTTGTTGCAACTCTGTGGTCAAGTAAGCGCACACGAAATAGTTGATACCTTGGCTATTGGTGATGCATGATGACGCCAGTAAGATGATGACGGTCAACACCAATGCAGACATTGTGATAAATGTTCAGAATACTGATGAGAGCATTCAACTGATGATGACAAATTATTTAGACGTCCTTTACGTCTCCGAAGAGCTTGAATGATCAATCCGCAGCAGGGCAGTGTGGGTTTTGGCTGTCTAACAACGCGCTATCTTTGCTTTAACATCCGAAATTTTGTTTCGAATTCTATACGCGTTAGCTACGCGAAGCGACAGTTTTGACAAACTGTCAAAAAGGCTACTTGTAATATAAACTCTTATTATAGTAAAGTTTATTATTAAAACGGCACAAGCAACCATCGCCGATTTTTTATAGATCAAATCAGCTTATTCGAGTCGCGAATCCGACTATAAATAGCTACCAGAGCACGATGCCTCCATCGCTACTCGCGTGACGTCATTGTGTAGCGTTTCAGGGATGGGAGAAGGTTGTGTTGACCCTTGCATACCTCAACGGTTTGCACGCTGTCGCTTAGCACAGTACTAACTGGACCGACGTCACTACACTGGCACCGATACGAGCTTTTCTTGCATAGACACGCCAACATTCAATCACTCAAGCACTCGATGTGAAATGTCGCGAAGCGCTCCTTAACAGACGGTTTACGTGACGAACAGGCGACAAAGAAACAAGATAGCCTGGAGTTTAAAAGTGCACAAAATGCTGGTTGTAATTTTATAGTTTGTATGTTGCTTTATAATAGTTATTGACTGTGCTGTTTTTATCTTGTTTTCTTTTATTCTGCAACTGCGGTCCGATTGTTGCATTAAAGAAACATATAGTTTAATTGATTTGATTTAATAAAAAATGCAGGAAAGTTATCATCTGTGTCTTAAGTTATCTCAGATTTGTTTTTCTTGGATAAAACTAAAGTTATACTCCATGGATAATAAAATGTCAATTTCAGTAATTGTTTCACACTAAACATGCAATACACCGTGTTTAAAAAAAACAAGGCCTTGCATTATTTAATTATATCATTTTTGCCAGAGTGACCGATTTTCAAGTTTTTATTACTGATAAACTAGGAAAACGATTCGTCACAAAATCGTCATTAAATTTGCAATTTCATCCAATAGATGTTGCTACATTATATTGTACAATATCATTTTCAAAAATTGCACCTGCTGATACACTGCAAAGTGTTTCATAAAAAACAACCACTCAGCTGTTGATCAACATAAATGAAATGTTTAGCAAAATAATGTAATACAAAGAGAGCCATTTAATTACTGCCCACGGAAGCGACTGGAAATACGCCACAGTAGCACTTAGACTTAAACGATTCCCGGTCGTTTCATCACCGGTCGATTCATCACAGGTTGTTGTTACAACACAGTCGGTTCATCCAGCGGACGGTTCGTCACACACTCTCGTTTGTGTATCAGATTTATAATGTCAGTTTTGAAAACCAAACAAACCAAGCTAGCATCATAAAGATAAAAAAACACAACTTGCTTAGCAAAAGTGATTAGGCCTACTCTCAAATCTTTGTACATGACCAGCAGACAAACATTTATTTAGCCTACATACAGTGCAGAATATGTACACATATATAGTTTAAACAGCTTAGACCATATTAATAATATAGGCCTACACATGAATATAAATATTGAAACTTAAAAACACGGAAAAGTCATATCTAGTTTTCGACGTCATTAACATATATTTACCGTCGTTCTCGGTTTTGTTTCAATAACAGTTACAGTAGGCCTAGCCCACATTTTTACCTCCTCGTGCTGATGCAGTCTAATCGACGTTACAGCAAACTATTATAGGCTATGTCGGTGAAAGTTAGTTATTTGTAGCCTCTAACAATATTGCACATTGAAACTGGTTTATGCAAAAAAACTGTCGAAATCTAAACTTCTTAATTAAAACAACATCGTTACGCGAGTTTTTCTATAGACGACAGAAATACATAATATGCAACAAATGACAAAAATAAAATATGACATTAACCATGACACAGCAAGTACATGCTAAATTTTTAAAGCTTACGGTTTACAATAATGACATCGCTATAAGTAGTCCTTCATCTGTATCTGAATAGTGCTACATGTATGACAGCGTTCGTTTTCATTTCCAACGTCAACTGAGCGTTTTAGCAACAAAATTAAACTGCACAAAAACAAAATAGAATCAACGTGTAAATTGTCCTGAGCTTGGTAACAAAAGTTTTTGTGATTTGATTTCACAAATTTTCGACTGAGCAATATCTCTTTTTTATTTTTTAATCATTTTGAAACACTCAACTCAACTATGAACAATATTTTTGTTTAAAACTAAACTGAAACCACCAACTACGACGGCCACGCCACGTGGCTAAGTTACAGCGAAGTATCGGGCACAACATCGCAGACTCCATTCGCATTTCTTTCACGTATATGAAGCATAGATCTTCAGAGTATAATGCGCGTCACGCTTGCCGTGGATATGGATATCCATGGATATATCCATGGATATATCCGTGTGTGGATATGAGATATAAACCGTCCTGTAAATATATTTATGGATATTATGCTAGCGCATCTGCTGATTAAAATGAATAATTATATGCTTTGTGTGTCATTGTCTGTCGTTTTCACTCCTCATTTTCTTCTTTATTTACGTTACTGAGTCAAATGAATAATTAGTGACATCAACACGCTATTATTTAATTAACCTAAATTAATTTATTAGCACTATAACAGCAACGGATCTTAATTTTCGATGCTTTGTTCGTTGGGCAACAAAAGGTTTTTATCCATATGAGAGTTTATTTATAACTTTTTTATCAAACGTTTTTTGCTTACTAACATATTTAATGCTAGTAGAAAGTACAAACCAAGAGCGCTTCGAAAGCGTACACTCTACCCTATATCTGTAGTCGTACACGAATGCAATCTGCGTCTTGGAAAACAAGAATCCCAGCTGTTGCTGGGGTGTGCCGACAGTAGGCTATTCCTTATATCCAAAAGTCAGCGTCCGACTTCAGGTCGCGGAAAGAAAGCAATTTCCCACAGTGACTACAGTCTTATTCACGCCACGGTGACACTGTTTTAGTGAACGCTAGAATCAACATAGAAATACGATACGGTGGGTGACGGCTGCAGGCAGCAATGTTGCATTCAAAATTGCAGCCAAACCGCTGCAGATAGAAATGTGGTTACTTTTCACAGTCTATTATGATTGTCGCCGTCGCCCTATTCAATAATATCATCGCCGACCTTTTATGACGTACCTTTTAACCACAATACATGCGTTACGGACAGACAGACGACAGACACGACAAATCGTACCCCAGAAACAGGGGCAATAAAATTGTGTAAATTTTTCACGAAACTTGGAAAATATTAAACTAAGATAATGCTAATCTGTGTTTATTTTTTATTTTTGTTTTATTTTTTAACAATTAAAAATGGAAAATATCTGTGTCATGTTTCTCGGGGTGGAAGGAAAGGATAAACGTTCTTGCACTGCTGCATTTTGCAAAAATTGGGGGCTGCATGTACGCAGGTTAGGCGTCTGTGGATATGGATATATCCATAGATATCCTCGGAAAATCTGTGGATATGGATATGAATATGGATGGGAAATTTCATATCCATGGCAAGCCTGAATGCACGTGAATCAAGGCGTAACGTAGACCGTGTTGAAACGTAGTTATTTTCATGGCCATGATCGACGGCCTGTTCTGCCTGGACGCAGGTGTGATATACGAACGCTATCAGTCGTCACGTTTGAATGCAGTGAGAATATGGGCACTTATAAACACTCCAGACACTTTAGCGTGCTATGACAACTAATTCGGGATTAGCGCCTCATCAGTAGCGCGCGCAGTGGTAGTGGTCACAAGTCGTTGCCTCTGTACACGTTGACTTCCTTCATCTCACATTCATCGCCAGCTGCTGAAGCTGCTGCTGGTCTGCTCGGCTGGAACGTGTCCGGACCTGTGGGATCAAGGTCAATCAGCATGACGTCATCGCTGTATGAAGCCATGACGTCATCGTTGAATGACGTCTCGTCATTATGAACTGGGTTGCTGATGGTAAAGATCTGCTGTCGCTGCTGCTGAGGCTGAGGATGATGCCGCCCACACAGTAACGATGCCGAGCGCTCACGCCTGCGCATGCCAACGAGCCATGTTTTAATGTTATGGGTTGTATAAAATACACGTTTTACTTACTTACTTATTTAATCAATCAACCGATCATTTATGTGATCAAGAAACACACTGACCAATACAAATTCGATGATGATGATGATGATAATAATAATGCAGTTCAATAGCACGGAGCTGTAAAACCCAAAAGGCGTAGCTTATTTTCGTTAGCCCTCAACCAGACATCAGTTTACACTGCCGTACCACGGATACGGGACTAGTGCATCGCGCGGTGTGCCTGTTTGCGGCGTCCCAGCTTTCGCCGGTACTCACTGCGCTTACACACGGACAAATGGGCAGGCTGAGTAGACCTACCTTAATGGTTACATACCGAGATGATATGCCTGCCTGCCGACGGTCATCCATCTAAATACTAACCGAGCCCGGCGTTCCGACCAACGACGTTACCAACTTCAGTTAGTAGAATGATGACATTCCGGTTTCTGACCTGATGCACATGTGAGCAACAACGATGACTCCAACAACAACGATGACGGCGATGATGCAGACGACCACACAGGCTGCGATCACGCTTATCGTCGCTTCTGTACAACGCACGCACACAGTTCATAAGATAATAAAAAATCAAAGTTAGGTTTACAAACGTGTTCTAGTGTTTGTTTGTTTGTTTTTCGTAAATTTCCCGACGTTCTACATGTTGTTGCTGACAGCATGATTTGTTCGGTTAGCTACACGCCATGTCAGTGCCCTTCGTTAATAAAATAGAATAAATTAGTTCGGTAAAGGCAAAGTCGCCAATTAGTGCTGTCACCTGGTGAATTATGAGTCATATACTTTCGTACGTCGAAAGCAATTAAATGTTTTGACTAGAGTTTAACCCACAAATTTCCCTTGCATTAAAAATCAGAAACCCATCTTACACAATCTGTCACAAATGCTAAACAGCATTTAAATCAATCAAATAATTTAAGCAGGGTGCAGGAATTCGACAAACAGACAGACAGACCACTGAGTCCATGTGTGAATAGTTTTTACGGTATATCACAGCTACGGAGCGTCACCTGCCACAAGATAGCACAATGTTACTTGCCCCACGGCCACGTTAATGCCAGCCAGGCAGACAGGCACTTGACTTACATACCGCGGAGGGTTAAAACTGACCTTGGTGGTTGGTTATATAACAATATGGTTTACTTATTCGCAGTCAATCTCCGAGCTAAAAATACTAAGCATTTAACAGCGACCCAACTGGAAGTTAAACCCTCCACCTCTGGGTTGTAAGTCCGACGTCCTACCTTTACGCCACCAAGCCACAGTGCAGCATTTGCAACAGTCGACAACGGTGTCCAAACGTTCTGTCGTACAACTCGAGTATATCTCTAAACTTTACCTGACAGAGGTGGAGTAGGTTCTGACTTGGAAGCAAAATTTAACGAAGGCAAAGCCTCAGCAGCGGTTGATTCATCTGACTGTACAGTTGTCACAACTGCAGTAGTTGCCTGTGCAGAAGTTGTAGTTGCCGTTGTTGTAGTAGTCGCAGTTGTTGTTGTAGTTGTAGTTGTGGTCTCCTTACGTACTGATCTTAGCCTCGCTAAAAACAAATATATCACTAACATTAGGCTTATCATCATCATTATCATCATCATCATCGTCATCTATCTAACGTTAAAACAACACGAGAAATATAATAATATATAGCCTATGAGCAAAAAAGCAGCAACAAGAGTTGCACCAATAACTGCCTGAAAATCTGAGCAAAAAAGCTTAACTAGTAGCTTGACAAAAAAACAACTGTCAGGCACCGTTCCTGAAATATAGCGAGTCATTGATTGAAAATCGCCAATTTTTTCTACAGCCATCGCATTTAGCGCCCTCAATCAGGGTGACCATTTTCTAGTTTCTGGCAAAACTTTACGGATTCTGAAACTACAGCCCTCAAGTCTTTGTGGCTGCTATTAGAAAACGGGGGTTATCAGAAGAGAATGCACACCGGCTGTGTTGCACTCTGCTAAGAATGTAGAGAAATTTTCTAATGAAAATAAACGGATGATACAATGCAAGACTCACCGCACAGTGTGGAACTTTCGTCCCAGCCATTCCCGCAGTCGTCTTCTCCATCGCAAAACGAGCTCCAGTGAACACAGAGACTAGAACATAGCCGCATAGAACGAAGACTGCGACGGCGTCGTATTACAGACGAACATCCGCATTTCGCGTAACCAACTTGACAGCCGCGGGTCGCTGTACAAGCATATTAAACAAGCAAATTTGTATAATGCGAAAAGTTTATTCTATCGATTTTCATTCTAGTTTACTAGGGCTATATATTTGGTACTTTATAGTGCAAATTTTTACATATCTGATGAAGTATCAGCAAACTTTCTGACGCCCATGTGGTTTTATCAACAACAATATCAAAAAATTATCAGTCGAAAAAAGATATGACACACATTGCTTCACACTCTGTGTCTCTGCCTGTTTTGTCTCTGTCTGTTTGTTTTTTTCTTCCTTCCCTGTCTCTCATCGGGCGCCGTAAGTACGACTGGGGGACAACGAAGAAGGTAAATTCCGCTACTAGTTACTAGCAACGTCACGTGGCCCGAACGTAATCGCATTAGCCTACGTAGCCCGTGCAGTATGGATCTTGGGTGCACGGGTCAACATAAACAACTAAACTTTTTGTTACTGGACCACAGTTCACCAGGTATTATTTATTCAACGTGAAAGGACTTCCAATTGATCTTCCGATGTTTGATATATCTATCCATCCCTGTGCCAAGATAACAGGTCGTGTCACTGTGTCGACGACGTTCATTGACGTGGACAGAACTGGTACTAAGTGAATGGTGATTCTGTCCACTCGGGGCTGTGACAACAGCCACATGACCTGCGTCTCGGATTCAACCGTAGCCCCTCTGGCACTCATTCATGCTCCTGTGGCATCAGGATAATCTGCAAATCTGCTTAGCGCAGTAGTGTTGGCGCGTCACTGGCGGACGTGGTCAGTTGAACCTGGCATGATTCGTCTGCATCCTGATGCAGAGTTAAACCATGCGCCACCTTTAGCTAAGTTGGGCATTAGGCGAAAAGCAGGGGACCGAGGACGGACCAGTGTGGAACAGCAAATTTAACCGACGTTGTTGCTAACATAATTATGACTGTCGAAAGCGACTTGCTAAGTTTTGCCGGGGATGAAGAACGTCACCCAACCGAGGACTGTCGACGAAGCCGAACTCCAGCTGCAGTTGTTTTAACACCAAAGAATAATCCACGCAGTCTAAGGCCGTAGTCAACCACACAAGTGTCACCCGTTGACAATTGGGGGCAGACAGCGCGTTAGACAATACCCGCAGCATAGCAGTTTCCGCTGAATGAGCGTGACGTTTGCGGTATGCTGACTGGTGGCCAAGTGGTCGTTCAGCTGGTTGGCGACCGCTCTCTCGACCACCTTGGGCAGGTAGGTAAAATTGTACACTGAACGAAAACTGGCCGTGTCAGAAGCGCCAAAATCAATTTTATTCAGCGAAGATAAGTTTGTACGGCAGTCAATTTCTTCTGTCAACTTTTCCTGACAATTATTTGCTGTTTTGAATGCATGTCTTAGTCACCCATACGCAATACTGTACACTATGTTCGAAAAAATGGCAGGCGTATACCAACTCACATCAATAACTTTGTCGATTCTCAACACATTTTCAAAATTTTAACCGGTAAACTATGCAGAAAACATACAATAAAACTGTTTAAAATTCCATCACATTTACAAGGCTTACGCACCTTGCCACACTAGCTTGTCGAATGTAAATGTTGTATAAAACTAGTGTAGTTGTGTGCGCTGCCGAAGAAACAGGTCACTCGGGTTAGTCAAAGCAGCTGCGACAGATCACACCTCACACGGTACAGGTAGTGTAAGTGTTGTAAGGACGACCTTCAAAGTCTATGGGATAGGCAAATTTTGACCCTCAGCCAACCCATAGTATACGGCTGCAGAACGACGTCGACAACGTTTTGCAGCCTGTGTAATAGGGTGTTCACACGATCCTGCAAACGTCCAGCATTAGCACGTGTAGTTTGAACACATTTGCTAGAAGTTTGCTGGACGTTTGCTGGATCGTGTGAACACCCCATACGTGACAGTCAATAGAGACACGCATCTGAGCTTCGATCGGAACTCAGTCATGAGCCGGCCAAAGTCCAAAACTGAAACCAAGGTATAATAATAAATAAATACAAGACGCACCGCACTGTTGGGGGCTTTCATCCCAGTTATTCCAGCAGTCGTTATCTCCATCGCAAAGATAGCTGGAAGGAATACAGCGGTGCAATACTAAGACACCTCCGCATTTCACGTAACCAACGGGACAGTCGCCGGTCGCTGTACAAGCAAATTAAACAAACGAATTTGTATAATGCGTAAAAGTAAAGTCTATTATATCGTTTTTCGTTTTCTTATTAGTAGGCCTATATGTCTGATATTTTATAGCGCAAATTTGTTTTGCATATGGTCTCCGTTTGTCCTTCTTCTTTTCTTTCTATCTCTCTGTGCATTTGCTACCAAATATTACCGCAGATAGAAACAAACGTCCTGTGAGGTGGGAAACTGAACGGTCATTTGATGAGAAATTGTGTCGGAAATATTCGTACCAAAAATTATCAAAATCTGATAATTGGTTTTCGAGTTACAGTCGAAAATGTTGGGAATATTTTTTGAGACACAGTGTATAATAGACAAGCGGACTGATCTTTGCCATAGTATCGGCTTGCGGCCTCTATTTTCGGCCCTTTGGCCCTCAACTCGGCCTGCGGCCTCGATTTCGTGTGCCCATGCACAATTCTCTACGATAGACAGCGTAGGCCTATCATCATCTTTATTTGAAATCAGACCACAAGGGTCTATCAAACAATACACAGTAAACATAAAAACAGACACAAAAAGAAAAGAAAAGAAAACACACTACAATAAAACTAGAAGCTACAGGTAAACACACACAGAGAAGGTCAAACTACAGCAGAATTTCATTCAAATATTGTATAATACTATTTTGAGCCCTTAAATGTTGCGCATGAGCTAATACAGAAGCATTATGCATAACAGTTCCAAAGCTAGGCAACTTCAACAGAAGTAAAATATTTGTTATGCTGTCCATTCGTGAGAAGCCAAATTAATACTCTTGTGATAAGCAGATCTAAATTTGTTTATAACTGTCGTATTGTAATATTTCCATAGCCCAATATTATACACACAGAGACAATACGTCCTAAATAAAACACATTTTACCTTAGCAGAACATTTTTTAAAACGCGTAATCAGCATATTACAGCGAGTGAAGAAGTTCTTTATCTCACGGCAAATGTCATCATTATCATTCAATCTGTCATTGATAATATGCTGCTACAGAATCAAATACTTGAAACTTGACTGACAACTGGCGTTGCCAGATAAACGCATTGTCACAATGAACTACCCATACGAAGTCGACCCTGGGAGTCGAATTGTCACGTGACCGATGACGTCATGTGACCCCAAAAGGTCAAGGTCGTAACCCCATTGTCTTTGAGGCGCCATATCTCTGTAATTGTGCCAGATAGACGCATGCTTTGAGCTATAACAAGACAAATGGCAACTAGCGTCATCGACCATTGTTGGAATTTTTTTCTCAGTTCCTAAAATCGGACAATATTTTATGAACTCCGGGGAGACAATTTCCAATAACGACCTTGACGGCAGTCACTATTTTATTTAGTAGGACCTATAATATTAAACGGGTCTCAATTAGACGCCAGGTCTCTAATACAAGCTAAAAGGAACGAAAAAACTTTTAAAAGAATACAAAAATGATGTGCGGGAATTTAGACTGGCCACAATCTAATAATATTTCTTGCATTCTCTTATTACTATAATACGTATATGATAATTTTATAGTGTAAATTCTGACATATCTGATAAAGTACCAGCAAACTTTCTTCCACCACTGTAACTTTTTCAACAACATTATCAATAATTTATCAGTAGAAAAATTTATTAATTACATTGTTTTCACTCACTGCTTTCGTCTGCCTGACTTGTATATGATCTTAGGTGAAGCTGCGAGTTGATTGGCTACAGGTTGTGGCTGCCAATTTAAATAATATTTTGTTTGGGTTCGGACAACCGTAAACGTTAAGCCTACAGTGTCGTTTAGAGTTATGTTTACAGTTAAAATTAGGATTGGGTTAGGGTTAAGATCACTAGATGAGAGATCATGTTGGGGATCGGTATACCTAGAGCTATAGGCAAATTACTGGGTCAAATGTAATTGAATTACAAATTACAAGCTAGTTTGGAATAAAAGGCCAAATTACGAATTACGCAATTTTAACTACTTTAATTACAAATTGCATACAATTGCTGATCTTGATTCTAAATGAATATTATAAATGATAAATACATTAATAAGTTTAGCAGACTAGCAGTAGTACGCTAGTCTGCTACAGCCAATCAATTATTAGTTTTCTGATTTAAGATATCTTTATCCGCTCCGAAGATATTCGCGATCGAATCTAAACTTGTCCAAAATTGCGCACAATTTTGTAAGTTTTTAATTTTTTGGGAGAGGAGGGCGATAAATGCCCCCCCCCAAATTTCGACACATGAATCATAAAACAAAGCATATTTTGAATCACGTGGTAAAATTTCACGGCGATCGGCGGAGAGAGCTCGGAGATCTCGCAGTGAAAAAGACAAGAAATTTGAGCTAATGCTCACGAGACGCGCGAAAGTTTATAGCAGTTCCTCTTCGCAAACTGTCAGTCTGCAGCAGAAGATCGCAAAAATTAATAATAAACAGCATGTCTGTAACTATTTGCAATCGTTTTCACGCTATACCAGATAATTGCGGTAAAATAACCACTTTTAGGAGGGGTAGCCGTCTTTGACGCCCGCCTGCGCCGGGCTCCATGAACCTAGGGGATCGGGACCTAGACTGCTGAAATCTACGTTTAATGCTGAAAATTTCATACGCAGGTTGTCTTGGTCTAACTCCAGCCATTTCGTCGCAATTCAGTATTGAAATGTGCGCAGCATCTAAATATTGCGAAAAATTCACTATAAACCCCTTTTGGGAAGGTTCAAGGTCATTCAAGATCATCGATGTTAATTACAAGAATGCAACAGACCTACAGACAGACAGAGAGACAGACAGACAAACAGACCACGGAGTCCATGTGTAAATAGTTTTTACTGTATATCACAGCTATACCGGCTGGAGATAGACCAAGACAGTTGCGAAGAGGAACTGCTATAGGCGTTCGCGCGTCTCGTGAGCATTAGCTAAAATTTCTTGTATTTACACTTGCCAGAATACGAAACCGGTTTCGCGCAGCCGACAGCGGTAAAATAACGACTTTTATATATTAGGATTAAGCTTTTTAGGCACTGGCGTTACAATAGCTGCTTTGTACGTGGAAGGAAACTTGTTTTCCTGAAACGACAAGTTAGCCAGAGTTGCGATCAAATCGGCAAAACACCACAACACGACTTCAACAAGGAAGTGGGAATAAAGTCGAGTGGTGATGACTTAGCCGGGATAGCTGAAATAATTCTGGTAACTTCGATAGTGCTAACAGAAGTAATAAAGTCAAAAACAGGTCCTGAGTGGGAGTGGTATGTAGGTACTAACATACGATAAACAGATTTGTCTCTATCGACTACCTGCTTGAGTTTACAGATCTTATCAGTGAAATAATCAAAAAAGATAAACACAGCTTAAAGTTCTCTAATTCAGTTCTGTCTTGAGGAGCTTAATTAGAATGCAGCAGTTGCTTGGTGAATCTCTAGCGATCCTTGACGTCCGTCATCGTAGTCACCTGATAACGGTAGTAGTCACGACGAGAGGTGTTGATAAGAGCGTTGGCCCGCCGACAGGCTTGTCGGTACACCACGCGGTCACTGAATATGGCGACTTATTGGCTGAAAATCGCTAATTTTCCCTACCCCCTCTCATTTTTCGCCCCTGCTCGGGGTGACTTCTTTCAAATTTTCTGGAAAAGTTTTACGGATCCTGAAATTAGTGTCTTCCAGGCAGCCAATAGTGAAGATTTCGTGATCTTAGCTTGCACCGTTTTTGACTGATTCATCCGTGTGACAGACAGACGGACGGACGAACAGACAGAATTGTGATGGCTAAGACGCGCTAAAGCAGTAGCAGCTTTTGCGCGTAAAACGTCAGACGGTTGAAAACTACTGTACCAGTACTAATTCCACGAGGTGGCGCCTCCGTCTCCCCAGTACGCAATAACCGCACAGGCTTGTTCTTCTGGGGCGAGATTGATCCATCAGCTGGCGTCACTAAGTCAGGATTAGCTGACGTAATAGTAGGCCTAAGAGATTTCTGTGGAAATATCTGGTTCATCAATCCTTTGCCTATGAGCTGTTGCAGGGCTAAGTTAAGCAATTTGTAGAAATCAAATTCTGACTGCAGTGCATCGTAGCCGTTGCGAACTAGATAAGACAAACAAACGACATAGCAAACAATAATTTTAAGCTTTAAGTAACTTTTTTACTTCACAGCAATTTACATGCAACTACATGTATTAGTTTACATTACTCTCGTTTCCCTTTTTACGCGCGAAAGCAGGTTTTGCTGTAGCGCATCTTAGCCATCGCAATTCTGCCTGTCCGTCTGTCCGTTTGTCCGTCACACGGGTGGATAAGTCAAAATCGGTGCAAGCTAGGATCACCAAATTTTCACTCTCGGCTGCACGGAAGACTCTTGTTTTAGGATCCGTAAAGCTGTTCCATAAATTTAAAAATGGTCACACTGAGCGAGGGCGCTATATGCAGGCTTGCCGTGGATATGAAATTTTCTATCCATATCCATATCCACAGATTTTCCGTGGATATCCATGGATTTATCCATATCCACAGACGCTTATCTGCGTACATGTAGCCTCAAATTTTTGCAAAATACAGCAGTGCAAGAGCGACTATTTTTCCTCCCTCCAAAAAACATGACGCAGACATTTTCTTTTCAAAATTTTTAAATAAATAAATAAAAGTAAAAAAATAAACACAACTTTTGCATTGAAGTATGATCTTAGTAAAGTATTTTCTAACTTTCGTGAAAATCTACGTAATTTTATTGCGTCTGTTTTTGGCCGACGTTAGGTCGAGCCTTGCGTATGATATGTCGTTTTTCTGTCATCTCTCTGTCCATAACGCATGTTTTGTGGCTAAACGGCACGTCGAAAAAGGGTCGGCGATAGTACGGTTGAATAAGGCAATGGCGACTTCCTAAAAGCTGTCAAAAGTAACCGTGCCTCTATCTGCAGCGGTTTGGCCGCAATTTTGAATGCAATGCTGCTGCTTATCACCCACGTGCTCTGAGTTATCGTATCGTATTTTAATGTTCCATATATACGAGCGTCACCATAGCGTGGCTGCAATTACACTGGAAAATCGCTTTCAGCCACCCGAAGTCAAACGCTGGCCTTTGGATAGACGGTACGGTCCGCTTACTTCAGCCACAGCTGGGATTTTTGTTTTGCAAGTCGCAGGTTGCATTCATGTAGGCCTACGTGTACAGGTATAAAATGGAGTCGACGCTTTTGAGAGACACCTGGTTAGTACTTCTTACTAGCATTAAACATGATAGTACGCAAAAAACAGTTGTAGATTTGCTACCATTTGATAAAAAATTAAAAATAAGCTCACAAATAAATAGACCCTTCATTGGGGACGCTGAAAATGGGAGACTGGAATTTGCGAGACTGAAATTTTCGGCACCAACGCGGTCAAAAATGCAAGGGTGGAAAATGCGAGACTGGAAAATGGAGCACAAGAAATGCAGGGGTGGAAAATGCGAGAAAAATAAACTAGGGACCTATGTGTGTGGTTAATGTCATCGTCATCATCATCATCGACAACCGTGGGCTCAATGCCCGTTGGTGTCTGACGCCATTCTTACTATCGCTGCCCACCGCTGCCTATCTAGGGCAGCGTGGCTTAACTCCTGCAGGGTTGTCCC
>Ga0209367_1004395_pt1 | contig 19423 bp, 11 predicted proteins | sample WorMetLIZISLAND2_FD_187412 | JGI IMG/M metagenome (GOLD analysis project Ga0209367, IMG submission 187412) | Marine gutless worms symbiont microbial communities from Max Planck institute for Marine Microbiology, Germany - Olavius geniculatus... ...
GTAAAAGGTAAAGAGAAGAGGAAGCGGAAGGGAAAGGGAAAGGGGAAGGGAAAGGAAAAAGGGATGGAGAAGGGAAAGGAAAGGGAAAAGGGAAATGGGAAAGGAAAAGGGGAAAGGAGAAGGGGAAGGGGGAAGAAAAGGGGAAGGAGAAGGGGAAAGAAAAAGGAAAGGGTAAGGGAAGGTGGAAGGAAGATAGCTTAAGAAATGTTGGACGCACGGACACTCAGGTGATTTTATACTCTCTCCAATAGCATTGGACAGACAATGATCGACTGGTCAAACTGCGCCCACTCATCGATCGTACGTGTTTTAAGCTCATCTGTCAGCCATTTTGCTGTCTGTTGTTTTATTTAATACAACGAAATTAGTAAGTTACGTGGCACTTTCTGTCGAAGTCGAAGTGATGATTCAGAAATAAGCAATCTGATACCGATAATCATCACGTAATGTAACAAACTCGAGCATCTGCGTTTCACACGGTATTGCGTTGACAAAAATTATGAGGTGTAAAATGAATGCATCGCGCACATTTTTGTCGTCTTGACCATTTATTTTTTGCCAAAAATTATCAAAGTCGGTGAAAATTTGACAAAGTTTTAACAAAAACAACTTTGCTTTATTTTTTGAGTCACGGTGTAGTTATCGCTTTTTATATTTATTATATTTTTATATTTATATCTATTTATTATATATTACGATTTACGTATTTAGTTTGACTGCTGCATAATGTCTCATTTCACGGACTTATTGTCATAGGCTTATATTATAATAGTTGCGCCAGAATGGGTCTGTCTAATGTTAAATGGTAAATGTTTTGTCATTTACTTCCACATTGTTGTTAATGATGTTGAATGGTATTGTATTGAATGTATTTTAGGCGCTGCCTTACGTTATGTTACTGATAGCAATGCTTTTCTTCATTTACGCCATCATTGGCATGCAGGTATTTTATTTTTTAGTTTGTTGTCGTTTTTGAATTAATCCTACTTTTAAAATTACGTTTTACATTTGTTATTTACAGTACTGAGTACTCATTAATTAATGGAGTCAGAAGTAAAAATAAAATGGTTATTTCAACTATTTTGTCTGAAGGCAGCAGTGAACAACAGCTGAACTGCAGCAATAAACAGAAAAACGAGTGCAGTTATGGATGCAAAATGAAGAACGTGTGTAATTTACATAGCATTAATTAAAATTCGAATTTATGAAGCGCTCTTCGATAAACGTTTTTTTTGTAATATACATGTAGTAATGTTGTACTGATCAGAAAGTAATTTTACGTTTTATTTTGTCCGTTATATAATTAGTCTGATCGGTGACGTGTTTGTTTGCGTGTTCTTTCACGCATGCCGCCATCTTGTTTACGTGACCTTTGACGTCACGCAGGTATTTGGTACGGTCCATCTAAACCCGCACTCGTCGATAAACCGACACAACAACTTCCGCACTTTCCCAGATAGTCTCATGCTGCTGTTTAGGTACATCGGAACTAAACGATGCACTTGACGACTTAAGTTTAACTTTTTTTTGTTTTCGTCGAAAATTATTTCTCAGTTACAAACTGTCCATCGTTTAACTGCTATTTCGTATTCCAGTATGACTTGACTAAATTTTAGCGCTGGAAGTATACGCGAAGTTCCATTATACGTTCATAGCGACAATCTGCCAGATGTTTAAAAGCCAGTTAAATCAGTTTAGTAGGCTACATTTGTAACTGAGAAATAGCACCTAGAAAAATCATGTGTTTTTTCATAATAGATTTATTTTTTGACATATATTAGATTTGTTGTCTGTTTACGTGTGCTAGTTTTTGTTTCACGTTTTTGGTTTCACGACTCACTTCACTTTAGTACGAAAATTTTCACGTAACTGATCTTCTCTCGTTTACAATTTCAGCTTTCTTCCGCAAAATGTCCAACAAACCTAAAAGTATCATTGTCCATTAGAACGTGATAAAATACGTCAAGTGACTTAGACTGACGTCAGATTAGTATACAAAAATTCCGTGTTTTTATCACCTCTGGTGAATCACAAAAACCATCGTAAATTGTATGCTGCCATGGGTTCCGCTTGCTGGCTGCATTCATGCGTGCATTAGCGATTCACGTGATGTAGAATGTGTCACATGATTATAATGTATTAGCTGCGCCACAACTGCAGAAATGTGACGATTAAAAAGGTGACGCACATAACTGATGTTTCTGGTATTGTAGTTTTATGGCATTTCTTCAGAGCGTACACAGCCGCTAGTTTAGCGAGTGTATACACGATTATGGCATCTTCTTGACATACAGGGTTCCAGTAATCAGTATTTAATAAACGTTGGAAAGTCAATGCATCGGCGCAAAATACGTCTTACGATTTATTCATTTACAGGGTGGTCCAAAAATGTCCAAACTTGTTTTTGTCAAAACGTCGTCAAATCTCCATTAATGTTGCTAAATTTTGGCATACAGATGGCCAAGACGATAGAATTATGTGAGGTACACATTTCTTACCTCACCTAATTTATGTCAATGCACTACCGTGTAAAGTGCAGATGCTCCTAATTGTTACATTACATGGTGATTAACAATATCAAATTGCTCATCTTTTCATTATCAATTCGACAGAGAGCGCCACGTGATTTAATAATTTTGTGGTATTAATTTTTGTACGCTAAAAATAGCAGACAACAAAATAGCTAACTGATAAGCTAAAAACACGTTTCATTCATGAATGAGTGCTGTGCATTTTGATCAATTGATCGTTAATGCCGCTATCAGCCGTGGTGTCATGTCTAAGCCATGGTGTAGGCTACACTTTGGGCATAAATTATGATAATTTGGAAGCAAGTTGTTACACAAATTTATAGTTCTGCTAAAAAATTACATTTTGGTTTATTGTGTGCTGAATTAAGTCGTTAGAACTTTTAAGGGCATAACAACTTAGCATTATGCAATAATTTGGAGCATATGCATTTCACACGGCAGTGCGTTGACGTAAATCAAGAGAGGTGGACAAGGAGTGCATCTCACATAATTTGTCGTTTTGGTATCTATGTGCCAAAAATTATTAAATTTGGTGAAGAAATGACGAAGTTCTAACAGAAAATGGGACATTTTTGGACCACCCTGTATTTATTTGCCAGAAGTATTAAATAAGTAAAACAGCCTTGCAAAATGGGCAGAAAAGCAAAAAATCAGCTCGTAATCAAAATTTCCAGCTTTGTTTTGTTCAGACTCTGTAATTTTTTTGCAATATCGTTAGTGTTAGAATTATTGTTTTAGATCTGTAGTTAGACGTAAAAGACGGTTAGTTTGTGTTCATCTTCGATCAGTTTGTAGAATAGTGCTCGCTGGCGCTGTAATGACGTGCTATTTCATAGTTTTAGTTTCCGGTTTTTTTTCGATAAATTATCGTGCTGTGCATCACGTAGCCGACTGTCGACAGATTGTGTTTAACCAAAGTTATTATAATTTTATTTTATAAATCAGTGCTTAAATTTTAACACCCACTTATTGTATTACAGATTGTGGTTTTAGAGTTTTGTTTGCACGGTTTTGTTTTGGTGATTAATGATGATTATGCAGATGTTTGGCAGTATAAGACCCATGTCTACAACCGATATTAATCGGCACAACAATTTCCGAACTTTCTTTTACGCGCTCATGCTGCTCTTCAGGTAATCTGACGTACGCGGCGTGACTGTTGTACAATGTACCGTGATAGTTAAGTAAAACTGGAGCTGCAACTTTAATGAAAAATATTTTACGTAAATAAGCTTAGTCTAGATAAAGTGAAAATATGTACAAAATTAATTTTTGTTACAAACCTATATGAATGCCATGCCATAGTCTTATTACGTTGATTTTTGTTTTGTCGTTGAATGATTTTAATTATTTGTCATTTTTTAATTTCGTAATATTACCTGAAATATCTTAGTTTTATTTTACTAAGAAAACCGTAGTTTTTGTGTAATATTACGCTATTATTTCACAAATCTTTGTTTGCATGTGTTTGAAAAATTTTAGCTAGTTGTGTGGCGTATAGCGATAACGCGTTTCATCCGATCAACGAAGTTACTCTACGCTGGGCCGGGTTAGTACTTGGATGGTTGACCGCCTGCAGGCAGGTAAATCATCTCGGTATGTAACCAGCCGCCTAAGTCAACTCAGCCTTCCGTCCCTCCGGGGTAGGCAAATCGAGTACCGGTCTATCTGGTTGGGGTTAAGGCGGAGCGCGTTCACCTGTGTCAGGCGGCAGGTAACACTGTGTAATCCCATACGGCAGGTGACGCTCGGTAGCTCTGAAATGAGTTGCCTATAAAGAGCTATAACACCACTTTGCCATTTAACCATTAACTATCTAATACAGGGTGGGCCAAAAAAACCGGACCTGTTTTAGCGTTGATAACTCGGCGATGGTTAGTGGTAGAGAGACGTGTGATACGTCAGAAGTTTCAGAATGCTGTAAAGAATAAACAACTAATTTGCATAATGAAGAATTTAAATATTCTTTGTCTAATTTGCACAAATATTTGTCACTTCCGAAATTCTGCTAAATTTGACTGTAACACATGGATTGAACATGGATAAACATGGATATTTGAGCTTTTATAACTTAGTGATGTTTATTAATGGAAAGGCGCTTAATATCCTACAAGTTTCAAAATTGTGTACAGAAAGTGTACAACTTGCATGACTCAGCATTTAAATATTCTTTGCCTGATTTACACAAATCTGCCCCACCCCTAAAATTATGCTAAATTGGCAGTAATGCATAAATTCAAGTTGATTTTCATTTAGCATACAGTGAAATATCAACAATCATTAACTCACGCGTTTAATTTAGATGAAATATGACGTAGGCAGTTGCCCAGCTTTTGCATTCATAACGTTATCAGTCCTTTTAGGCAGCTGATCGATCGCTGGAGTCAATGTGTTCAGGATCAGCTGAGCCCAACATTCGATTAGCACACGTTTTAGCTGGTCAGTTACTAAAATTTTGTGACCATGCTATCTGTTGCAATGTCCCCACACTGAATAATTCACAGAATTTAAATCTAGATTTTTTGGAGGTGAGTTTTTGAGTTCAGTGAACTCGGGCACATGGGAGTGCAGGCAAATGCTTAATTTCAGAGGTAATAAAGATTTATGCAAATTAGGCAAAGAATATTTAAATGATTTGCGATGCAAGTTCGGTCCTTTTTGCCTACAACATTATAAAACTTTTGACATATTACGCGCCTTTCTACGAGTAACCGTCGCTGAGTTATCAACGCTCAAACAGGTCCGGTTTTTGGCCCACCCTGTATATTTAATATGCATAGCATATAATGTTTAATATACAGTGCGCATAACAAAAATTTACCTTTTATTCTGAGATTAGCAGACGTTTTTGTACAGCGTGCTAACATCTTAATAATAGGCTTATCATATTACATGTAATTCATTGCCTTACTTTGCTACTTGGACGTGGTCAAACAAATATTAACCATCATTTTGTTATCTCAGTCTTGGAGGTAATGGGTAGTGTTTTTCTCAGTTGGTGTGATAGTTGATTGTTTTGACTGCTTGCATGATAATACAAGTTTTGCGGGTGATATTGTATTGAGTGTTATTTTTTAGATATTAAGCAATCAATTAGACTCTGGTCGTGATCTGTATCGTTGTGCCTAAAGCTGTAGCAAGTACGATTCAGAAAGTGTTCGTTAATAATTGTGGGCACTATTTCCATATCCCTGGTGCATATTAAACCCTCTAAGTCAGTTACGGTAAATTTTAAAACAGGTTCAAAGGGTTCAAAGTCATTTCAAGCTTTGGCGCTAAGTGCAAGCTAGACAAGAAAGCCGTGCTGTCGCAAGGACACCGCGGGATACTGCGGCCATTCAGATGCGATAGTCTTAGATTGAGTAGAAGAAAAAGTGTCATTGCCTGCGTCCATAATTATCGGCATCTTTATTTGTTGCATCAACCGCGACTTGGGTTCTCTTGTTTTATTCCGTTTGCAGTTTGCTGCGCTGTATTTTGTACGATCTTGCTTCAAAATTTTACTTATCCAATTTCGATTAGCTGAAACATGTTTCCATATTTATTGTATTATTGCACAGGAATGCTTCAAACCAGCAACGGGAAAAATTCAACGAAAGATCAAACCAGCAGTATTGGAAGCCGCTAACTTATGTGCTAGCCTACCTGTAGCCTACGTTTACGAAATGGGGCCGGTGTTGATTGATGAAGTTTTCGCTGCCGATCGACTATTATAGATTATGTTGTTATGGTTTCTAATGTCTGGTGTGCTCAGGTGTGCTACGGGCGAGAACTGGCAGCTGATAATGTTGTCATGCATGGATGGTAAGAAATGTGACCCCGAGGCGCCGTTCGCTCATCTCAGGACATGTGGTCACGACATGGCAATTCCTTACTTCGTTTCCTTCATCTTCTTGTGCTCATTCCTTGTACGTACACCGAACGCTGTAGCAATAACTGTATAACTATAGCTGAATTTGGTCTATTTCTCATCGAAAGCTATCATAGATTTCAAACTTTTCTGTTTCGTCAAAAATGGTGAGGTGTTAATCCAGAATGCGCAAAAAATCCGTCACGCTTCTTAAATCTGATTTCTTCTTTATCTAAAATCGGTGCAAAATTTAACAGAAACGAAACATGTTCTTTCGGTTTATGCGAGGACGTTTGAAAAAAGATACAACGAAATTGTTGTTGTCGCTGCTGCTGCTGCTGCTGCTGATAATAACGATGCTGATGCGTTACAACAATCGGCTGGCTATTGACTGAATGAGGCGCGACGGTGTGTTGAGTTGAGTTGAGTTGCATCGCGTTGCGTCGTGTCAGATGCTGAACCTGTTCGTCGCTGTGATAATGGACAACTTCGACTACTTGACACGCGACACGTCAATCCTGGGACCTCATCACCTCGACGAATACATCCGAGTCTGGGCCGAGTACGATCCCGCTGCCACGTACGTTCCCTCTGCTTCTGCTCAATGTTTTGGCTCAGCGACATCAAACTCCTTGTAATTTGGGGTTCTGTGCTTACTAAACCGATGACCTGTGGTAGTGCCAAGTTCAGCGAGAAGGCTTTGTTGTTTGTCCGCCTGGCTAGCTGGTCGTCAAGTATCACACATTTTACGCGAACTGGAGTTTAAAGTAAAATGCACAAGCAAAAGTGTTTCTGATAAATATATTGGCCACCCCTCGCATATTCTACTTACGGAAAGCTTGCATGCTTTGTGGACGGAACTGGACACGGACGTTTACTGCCCTGTGCGGGTTAATTGCCTGAATTAAATACGAGTAATTGATTGATTGATTTGAATAACCAATGCTACATGATTGAAAGCGCTGTCGATTACTATGAGAAAAAGCTGAATTGAGTATTTTTTGTGTTACGCAGCGGTCGAATTCACTACACCGAAATGTTCAGCATGGTACGCAATATGGAACCCCCTGTTGGCTTCGGCAAGAAGTGTCCCAACCGGCTTGCATATCGGGTATGTAAATTAAGTATACCGTTGAATTAGCATGGCTTGTTATATTATATACATCTTTATTCACCATCAAAGGTAGCAAACAAATACAAAATGAAAGAAAAAAATTAACTAATTACAGTTCATACAATTCATATATAGCTGAATAGTTCGTAGTTTTACACAGAACAAAATAGGCCCACCGGCAGCAACACGCATCGACAGCAACAACTATGACAAACCCTGTTTTACTAAGTATTTCTCGTACCTTTTGAGCAACAATTCACTTGGAAGTCTAAAGTCAAAGTAACTTAGACATGCATTAATTATTACCATGTTCGAAGTGCAGAATAGTTTCATTAAAAAAAGTTGTTATATTCATAGTTTTAATGGCTTGTGCAACTTTTTATTGTGTCAAATCAAATACATCGTATCGTAAATGCAGTGATTTTACGTAATAATAAATTGTAGATATTTGTGTAGTTTATTTTATATCACATGCAGCCAGCAGCAGCTCTCTTATAGCTGTCTTTATGGATGTTATTTGGCGCAGCCTGGAAACAGTCATTTAGACTTTGGTGGCTGGCGATTCGGTTTACGATCACATGCCAATACTTCATTTTGAATGTTTATGTTTTATTGCGCGAACAAGTTGTCAGGTTGTTTCTGCATGTGTTGTACCAAGAAGCCGCAGTCTATTACTGTACGCTGTTGCCTGTCGGTCGTATTGTTGTTGCAGAAGCTGATCAGGATGAACATGCCTGTAGCTCGCGATGGCACCGTTCACTTCAGCACCACTCTTCTTGCTCTTGTACGAGAGTCGCTCGACATCAAGATGGGACCTGGTACGCGTTTCGCTCGCTCGCTCTTTTACTAACTTTTTTCTTCATTTTTTGTCTTTGCCCGTTTATTTGTGTGTTTGCCTGACTGCAAGATCACTCAAAAAGTTACGAATGAAATCTGATAGGCCAAAAATTTTACATGCGGTGAGACATAACATTAAAAGAATTGATTATATTTCGGTGTCGAAATTTTTAAAAACTCTTTGCTTGTTTGTAGTGTGTGGAATAGAAATACTTCACTACTATTCGCCACACGTTAGGATCATATTGACAACAATGTTTATGTTTCGGCTGAGCTGCGACAAAGTCTAAACACTGTGAAATAAAACAGACTGTAATATTTGTGAAAGTGATACAATTTTGCGTAGCTTTTATCGAGTTATTCGCAGATATAACAAAAAAACGAAAGTTGAAATCAGGGACTATGCGCTAGTTTATTATTTTCACAAGCATGTTTTGTGGCAGTCTGTGCACACCTGTTTAAAGTAACTTTTTTCTGGGCAAAATTTTTCATAATAATGTACTTTGTGTCTGTCGCTAACGTTTATATCTGACTGTTGAATGGATTCAGCGGAAGAAATGGACGAGAAAGACGACGAGCTTCGGGAAACGATCAAAAAGTTATGGCCGATTCAGGGAAACGCCATGGCGCTTATTCTAGTCCCACCGAAAGAAGGTTTGGATATTCTGCTATTAACTAGCCCATTGTTGTTGTTGTTGTTGTTGTTGTTGTTGTCGTCTTTGCTGCTGCTGCTAATAATGATGATGATGATGATACAGAGGACAAGCATAATAAGAAATGTTATTTAAGGTTTTTTTTATTTATTGCAGTTTACTAAATTTTAAATAACTAATGGTTGTTAGGCAAAAATAACAGCTTTACGGTATAAAACACGTATATGCTTACAAACTGGGCATGACAAATTTTTTCACACGTCAAGAAATTGTAGTATTATACGTGTTATTCATAACCATACATGGGTATCCGCCAAAAATTTTTTAGCGCGAAACCGTTGACATTTGTATTTACTTTTTGACACTTTTTGAATCATATGTCCGCCTTCACTGCACTGGAGGGATTGCTACCACACGTCTAAGTTGCCATAATGCTTTTTAGCTTTTCTCAAGCGCCCTCATGCTAAGTCCTGTGAAGCAGGCGCCCATGTATCGCAGCGCCGTATATTTAAACAAAAATGTTGAATGTTTTCCGTTTGCAGACTTAGGGCTGAACAAACTGACCGTTGGTAAAATATACGCCGGAATACTGATTGCTGAGAACTGGCGTGCCTACAAGTCGAGTCGGACTGAACATGGCGGCAACAGTCAGGTCTCAGGATTGTTGACTAATGCATAACACATGGCACACACATAAAACAACAAAAAGCTCAGCTGTCCCTAGGATAGCCACCGGACTGGTTGTCAGTGACTTTTAAGGTCATTCAAGGTTTCATTTTGTCTGAAAGGGCGTATGCCACTTCCTGTTGGTGATTAATAGTAACATTGGCCCTATCTCTCACCGTTTAAGATATGACCAGTTTTTCATTAAAAGCGCAATTTTTTATCCCATTTATTTAATCCTAAATTTGAAAATGTTCCCCCTGAACAAAAAAGCAAAAAGCAAAAATGTTTTTTCCTACTACCTAACGCTTAGCCACATTACATGTATCCGTACGGACAGACGGACAACTGTACTATAGACGCGCTATACAGCATAGCTGTAGAGCGATAAAAATAAAACAACAGTCAAACAAATTGTTTTTTCTTAAGTGCCGTAAAATAACATAAGTAACGTTCTACACAAAATGTTGTGTGTTTTACTAAGTACATTGCACCCATTTAAAAAACGCTAAAACTAAAAACCAGGGTGGGACATTCGAGCGCCAGTTGTCATAAATAAAACATAATGTAAAGTGTGTGCTTTAATGTGTTCAGAAGTTGTCCGTGTTCTCCAAGTTCATGGGTTCAATGACACCGTCTTCCATTCGTCTGTCGTTGTCAAAAGACAATCTGCTAGCTGACGGCAAGACGGTTGATCGTCCGACGCAAAGTCCGTCTAGAGACATTGCGGCGGCGTGGAGGTATGGCTTGATTAGTCGAAATGCAACAGTATGTCGTTCGAATAGAATTTCTATCGTTCGTCCGAGTCACAAAATCAAAATGTTTTTACTACTACCGGTACTTGTTGCTTCATTTGGAATAGTGTTGCCTTGGGAATGTACGCGAATGAAAACGAACAAAAGTTATTCCCGCGCATTTTTAAACAGTCAGTACTATTATTTTCCGCGCCATTTTAGCACATTAAAAGAAATGTTAGCGCATTTTACAGTGGTTCCGCAGCTGTTTACCCCAATTTCCAGAGTACACAACTGTTGATGCGGCCCAATCTGAAATAGCTATACGTAACATGAAAGTCACACGGCTAATTAACTGAAATCAAAAGCAGTAGTAATCGCGACTGTTCGTGACGTTGTGTTGAAGCATTGCTAAGACGGCGACGCCGGCGGCTGAGCGTCAGTTTTCAGCCAATGGCAACGTATCGTTCGACAACAAACTCTTCACAAACCCCGGCACCAGCGCACCAAATACCCAGTCCAATCATTGGGTAATTTATTTACCTGTAATACGTTCACATTTTGCTACTGAATAAAAACCTCATCATCATCGGAGAGTGTCGTTTGGCTCCGTGGTGATCGTTTCTTATTGTTCATTTTACCATTGTCTTCAATCTAAAATATTTCTGTAATACTTGTACCTCGTAGTTTCTCGAGTTTGGACAAGGTAATTCAATATTTGTTTTTCGTTTTCTTTGTACGTTATATTGTGACTGGAATTTTTGATCTCATGCATGTATTAAACTCTGAGTTACCTACTTACTTACTTATTTTTTACAGTGTTGGCAATAAAGTCCAACCCCCACTCGGTTCGATTTATTCTGGATTTGTTGTACAGTAAGCTGGGTTTAAGTCTCGCTGGCTGAGATGTTACAAAAAGATTCGTCATCCATGCTACGGCCGTTAACGCAGAATCTTTTTTTCGTATTTTTTCCTGCAATTTCTCATTTCCAGCACGACCGAAATGTGTGTAATTGTTGTATAGATGCAGCAGGTAAACGCAGTGCAGTCTCCGGTGACTTCGTTCAATGATCCGCAGCAGTTTAATCCTCCACCTGCGGTCAGTACATTATATAATGATGGCGCAGTCTTCACCGGAGGCGCCGTGATCGGTAACGGATCACCCTCAGATCACAAAAAAAACTATTAAAGACAGAACGTTTTAAGATTTACAAAAACTCATTCAAATGTTCAATTTGGCATTTTTGGGCTTTCGCAACAAAACTTGTAACGGTCAATAATTATGTGCATTTTTTCGTGTTCATCTTTCCACTTAACTACCTAGAGACCGGATCACCTCCCGTCCCAACAGTCGTACCGAGTTCATGAAGAACTCTGTAAGGCTGTCTGTAAACGCTGAAACGCAAAGTGAAACGCAAGTTATTCCTTTCTTTCTGCATTTCACATAAGGTGGAATTGAAGATGCTTATAAGCTGTATTTCTATTTATGCCTGGTCTGTTTTTACACTTAATGCACCTAGTCTTTTGCAAGTTGCATTTGTCCACGACCAGTAAACGAATATGGTGATGATGATGATGGTGATGCTGTATGGCTGATGATTGTGTTGTGCTTCAGCAGCTGGCGCACCCGACGCCGACAGCAATGTTCACATTCCCGAGCCAAGCATCAACTGACTCCGCAGCTCCGTCGTTATCAGTCTTCAGTCCAGGAGGCACGAGCAAACCAGCGCTCACGCCGCCTGCCGCCAACCTCCAAGCATCTCCGCTGTCTCCTAGCCGCGGCTACTGTCCAGTGGTGCGAGGACTGACCCCGCTGACCACCACGTCGAGTGCTGGTCTGGGCGGCGGCGGCGGCTCGCTGACGGCACCCAGTGTCGGCGCTGCCCCTGCACGCTCTCCGTCCGTCAACCGTCTAGGCTCACTGTTCAACTCCATCAACCGATCAGTGACCAGTGCCTTTAGTAACTTCGTCGCCGTCAACCAACCCGTGCCTGGAGTGATACAGGACTATGAACAGTCGATGCCTACGCCGCCGATCCAGCGTCAGCAGTCGCTACCTGTCTACCAGACTCAGTCTCGACGCAGCAGCGCCAACCAAGAGACGACCTCCTCTTCCACCATGCAGACGTTGACGACCACCTCTGTACCTCGCAGCTGTTGGTCGCTGGTCGGCGGCTCGGCGGCCCCAGGACGGCCGGGCGGCCAGCTGCTGTCACGGGCTGTGGCGACAGCTCCGTCCATTGATGAGCAGCCTGAGAGCCGGGCTGCGAACAACCGTGCTAGACCATCACCACCACCTCCGCAACCTTCACAGCCCTTACCTGGGCCAAGACGACCACGAACTGGACTGCCTATACACGACACTCCCAACCCAACACAATCTTACACCGACCTACCGAATAGTCATCACAACCTTTCCCTGCGAGGTACGTGGCTAGTCTTGCTATGGTAGCGTAATATCACACTAGGAACTGATACCTTATTACTCTAATTAGTATTCGTCTTTAAACGTAGTAGAATTAAAATGTTGTCGTTTGTCCCTGTGGACATGCACTTTAATAATCATTCATGTTATTTAGGCCTACTTACATGCTTATCTGCCGTGATTGTCTGTGGCGAGTACCGCTGTCTGTTGGATGTTGCAGCGAATAACACGTTGCGGTTGAACGAAGATTTCCGCAAGACAACAGCGATACAGCCATGCAAGGAATCGTTTTCACCGGGAGGTCTGTGGTCGCCACGGACTCAGCAGCCCAGTGCTCGATTGTCTCCACCGCCCGCCCGGCGAGATCAGCCGCGCGGCCCCGCACCCGACCAGCCTTACCACAGCACGTCTCTAGTGGCTCGCTCCCGCACGCCGTCACCGTCACGCACTAACCCCCGCTCACCCGCCCCGCAGTACTACGGCACAGCCAACCTCACCGACCGATCGCGCAGTCCGTCCCCGGACGCTGGAGGAGTGGCGTCGCCGGTGGCGCCCGTGCGCAGACCTCCGCCGCCGCCGGAACCACACTCGGGCAGCGAGCACCGACGACGCCGACGACGACGTCGTAGAGGAGACGCCGCGTCGACCGGTCAGATGCCGAGAGTTCTACCTTCACCGACTGTGACGCCACATCACAGCCCGGACCGCTTTAACTTCCCGCGACTCTTCACGTCACCATCCACGTCACCGCCCTGGTCGCCGCTCACTCGACACGAGTCCTTCCAGCTGCAGGGCGACGACCGTCAGCAGACACCAACCACTCAGAGGCGGTCCAACGCCGACCCTCGTCGACGTTACACAGAGCACTTCGACTCGGACTTGGACACGGTGACAGACGCACGGACTACCGGCGCGGCACGACGACTTTATCGACAGCCTAGCGAATCAATGGCCAGCGTGCCTTGTGGGCCGCGGCCAGGCGGCGTACGCACGTCGAACACGTGGACAGGACAGCATCATTACAGACGACATGACTCGCTGAAGCACGACGCCAACGACAACGTTGATGTTGACAGTGATAGCGAGTCGGACGGCGAAGGATGGTGCTAAGCGATTGCTGAGATTATATCACCCAGTGGCCTACGCAGCCAGGCTGATCTTGTGGCTGGGTATAATCTCCCGTCGACGAAACTTTTGCAGAGTAAATTATACCTCAATAAGGCACGAAAAGATAGTTGTGTCTCACCATTTTAGCGTTTTTTCAGCGACATTTCGTGTTCTTGCTGCATGAAATAATTTTTTTATCAAACAATTCCACCAAAATGAGTCTGGCTGTCCGACTCGCTAGGGAGACTTAGGCCTATAGCCCCCTTAGCTGGTTTAAGAGGGAGGGACATGAAGACATGAAAAAAGGGATAAAAAAGATTTAATGGAAAGAGTGACCCATAGAGTAGTTTGTGCCCACTGTTATGTAGGCCTAACAACGTGAATTTGTAGATAATCACTAATAAGACATCTAACACTATTTAGCTCAAAACTGTTTTTAAATGACAGTTTTAATGACTGCGCACGTGATTTTGTCAGTTTTGGCTCATATTTTCCACTGATCGGTGCTTTCTAATTTTTCGTTGTTACATTTCATGCAGTAGTAATGCAGCGTTGATGTCTTTAGAAGTGAAATAAGCAGCATTCGGAATAAGCAGCAGCCAAAAAGCGAAAATATTCCGAATTTCCAACTTTTTTTAGTCAGTCTGTGCCTTAGTGTTAACCTGATCTGTTATGCCTAATGTTACATATCCCCCCTGGAAATGGGCCTTACTGTGTGGCATGTATTGTAACTTTCTGACAGCCAGGTTAAAAGTTTAATTTTGTCCCTGCCTAAAGTTCCCAAGAATGAAAAAATTTTAGCCCGAAATTTTGTATTTTTAACAAGCTAAACACGGAAACATAATTACCATGGATTGTTCATTTTAGATTCGGTATAATGGCTACTGCTTGTTGCATGTACACTTGATAGCCATGAGCAGGCTCTAGCGCGAGCTAAGTTAATAATAATAATATGCCAATCAATCAGTGAATCAATTCATCAACCAAACTAGTTAGCCTGTGATCAATCAGTTGTTTATGTTTCATACAGAAGACCATAAACGGAAACGGCATAATGTTTAGAGTTATAACGTATAACAGATTATCATTGCAAACGCAAACGCCAAAGTGCATAATAGCAGCGTGATCGCGTAAACAGCAGTGGCGTGTTAAAAATCGTCGAGCCTGGCACGCACACCGGACAAACATTTTCCCGAAAATTATCCCGAACCATCTACTGCTAGGCCTATAATGAATATTTGTTTTCTATGAGCATATCCATTTCATTGAATTTACCTTTTTACAAAGCGTTCTGTGATGCTTAAAATGCATCAGGCCCCTAATTAAAATCCCCACCCCAGCGGAGAGTTGTTTTTTGTCACAAAATTTGCATCGTGAAGCGAACGGCACTGCTGCTGACAGGTTGAAAAGACGGACGTTAGAAACATAATTACCATGGATTGTTCATTTTAGATTCGGTATAATGGCATAATGCGGTGTGATGCGGGTTTGCCACGCCGCGAAAATGTCCGCAACTGCTAACCTAATTAATATTATTGTCAATCAGAGACGACTTTTGTTGTTAATAATTATTCATTCGCCAGGACCTGGTGTAGATTCAGTCGCCGCCGCCGCCAATTGACTTGCCAACCGTGCTTATTACATTCACTTTTGGTACTTTCTGTCGTCCTTCTGTCTGTTGTGAGCCTGTCTGTTTGTCCTCTGTAACGTTTTGCATACTGCGACAAAGTGGTACTGTTGGATAGCGCGTTGGTCAGTTCCTATAGGCTGTCAATATACATGTAGTAGTAACCATGTGGCTATCTGCGGCGGTTTAGCGGCTTGGTCGCAGTCGTTGCATCCGTGTTTGTGGAAACGGTTTTTTTAGTTATTTAGTGAAAAAAAATGTTAAGAAGTAGTTTCCACAAAGATTGATGCAGCAGGAAACTTTGTACTGCAAAACAAAACATGACTAGTAAGTAGTGGCACTGTGACAAATATGGTCGGCTTCCTCGATAGCGAAGATTTGGGCTAAAATACTCCTTTCTGTCACAAAAATTGGCACTGCCACTTTCTGTATACAAAAATACTTTAGTAGATCTGCAAAGTAAGATGGAAAGTGTTTTGAAGCAGCTGGATTTGCACAAAATATTAAGAAAATATGTTTATCCAACAAGTGATGCCAATAGCAAAGATTTAACTATCATCAAAGCGGTATGCATACAAATGGTGATAAACATCATTAAGCTGTCTGCTGCCAATCTGCAGAGGTTTTCAATTATCATATAAAAACATAAACTAGATATATGTAGCAAACTAAAAAAGGCAACTACAATTAGCCACTTTCGATGGTACCAAAATAAATAATTATGAAATTTTCGGTCTGGATTCATGAACTATCGGTAAGGGAACAGACGGCGATGGCGAACGCCTGAAGACCGCTGAACGGATGTGAATAGTCAAGCGCGAACTCGTTAGGACCGGTGCGTCCAAACTGCAACTCCAGCTTGCCTGATCACACACGCTTATCAGCCAGTCATCAAAACGTATCTACTCTTCTATAGCGCATTAACAAAGAATCCGAGGTGCATAGAGCTAGCACGCCAATTAGGTATTAAGACCTGATTATAGTAGACTAACAAAGTGCTAAAAGTTCTATTTGTTATTATCTCTGTATATGGTATAAATTCTGTTACAAGTCACCTCTCTTAAGTAGCATTTACATACGGCTGCGCGTTGCGTTGCGAGCGATTACACCTCACACGGTAGTGTGAGTGTTGTAAGGACGACCTTCAAAGTCTATGGGAAAAGGCAAACTTTGACCTTCAGTTAACTCAAAACGCCTGAACCGATCGTCACCAAATTTAAATGGCGTGATTACGTCGTAGACGCCTACCACCAAAAAAATTTGGGCTCAATCCGCCCAGGGGTTTTTGCTTCCTATATAGGTGAAATATACACCATCCTGTTCGAAATTTACTACACTTTTTTGGTTCTTCCGTTCGCCTACGGGCGAACCCGTTTGACCGATTTTTACGCTTAATACGTCAAATGACGCGGTTCTGTGCAACTAAGTGCTTCTTAGTGTTACAAAATAAAAATATCATTTTTGACTTATTTATTTAAAAAATTCGAAAAAAATTACAATGGCGCCTATAGGGAAAATTTAAAAATTCTTTAAACTGTCATAACTTCCGTTGTGTGCAAGATAGAGTCGTAATTTTTGGTTCTAGGATATGGTTTTTGGGGTCAGCCTAATTAACGGTAACATTTATATTTACCCCGATTGACCCCCGTTGCCATGGCAACAAAATTTGGGACAAAATTGGCTATAACTCGGCTTGTGTAAGAAAGCTTTAGATATGTTAGTGATTACCAACTAAAGTCAGCTTGTAAGAACGCCATATGCATAGCCCCATTTAAGGTTACCTAAATGATTTTTGCTGTTTTAGAGAACTGATATAATCACATCGTCCTTGCACACAGTTTTAAACTGGTAAGTTTTTTTTACATATGTAGTGATAAATAGCAACGCGCTTTATAGTAGTAAGCGCGTCATAGCGATAGTAACAACACAAATGTCATGCTTATTCAATGGGAAGCGTTTCACTGCAGCTGCGCTGCGAAACGCAATCAGCATTTCTATCGCAACGCAGCGCAACGCGCAGCCGTAGTGGAAATGGGCCTTTACAGCTCTTCACTATAACGAGCTATAGCCTACCAATACTAGGTGTCGCAAAGTTAAAGGTCTATCGGCACGGTCAAACTCGCTGGCGAAATGTAAGTTGAACTGAAACAGGACCGGAGGGCCCTACTTTATTTGCCCCTCACTTAATTAACCACGCCTTGTTAAGCAGAACAACAGACAGCTAAATATATATTAATTAAATGACAACACAGTACAAACAAGAGATAGCATATATACTCAAACTATAAGACCTTTAGTTTTCAGAACAAAACGCAACAGCACAAACTAGTTATAATGAGACAATTAAAAGCACTAAAAGTACCTATTCACAAAAGTAATAAGTAATTACATAAAACATGAATTTACATAGCGCATACCGTTAAAATTCAAACACGTCACAAAATGTCCACGAAACAGACTGAAGCATTATACGCTTCTGTTAAAATTATGTACATCATGAAAAACATTACCCACAAAACATATCTATAAACGCGGTGACTGTTTCACCGGCAGCCGTACAAGTAGCCTGTAGGGTTTGGGTTAGGGTTAGTTATAAAGTTAGTGCTAGTTACCGAAATATGTAAAAAAAATGTTAACAAATTAACGAAAAATGCTACCATATTTTTAGTGTGCGAATTTAAGTAGGCTTATATTTTTATGCAATTATGCGACGATACATCGACACCGAAATAAAACCGCCAAATACATTATGACTCAGTCACAATTAACGGTTACAAGTCACAATCTCCTTGCTGGCGTAATGTCAGTGGGAACGATACCGTAATTCGGTAGAGTTTTTTTGCGGCAGCGTGCCAGTAGCATGGTGCTCGTACCAGCTAAAGCCGCCCAAGACGGCTGCCGAATAAATAGCCCCGCCAGTTGGAAACGCCTATTCATCCGGCAACCGGAAAAATAGCCTAGCGAATAAATATCCTGTGCCGTCTATAAAACTCCAGTCTATGCATAAATGGTTAAGAACAAAAACTTTGACGGATTCACATTTGTTAGCGTGTGATGAAAGATTCTGTGGAGAGTACATCTGACACTGATGCGGATTATAGCAAACATTTAGCTTATCAATTTGCTTGTTAAAAACATAATACACACGCAAAGGTCATAATATCGATCAACTCCTTTCGCGCTCTGCGCTCCCCACCCCTTTCCGGTAAATGATCGCAGCAGTCCCTAAACACAGCGCAGGATCTTACCATTATCTTCAATCTGGAAATTCTTTCTCGACGAATGTAGAACGCGTCCGTGGAAATTGAGGATGTACGTTCCTTTATCTACAATTTCACACCATCTACATCAGTGGCACGAAACACTGTGCAGATTGCGTCTAATATTCTTTATAGTTTGCGCGACATAATTGTTTGTTCTCCGTTTGAGTTAGAAGTGTGTAGCTCTTTACGGAGGGGGGGGAGATTACAGCCATACGAGATTACACAGTGTTCTGCTATCTGCCACACACCTTAGCTCAGTCAGTCAGGCCGCCGCGGTACTCGATTTACGGACCGCGCAGTGATGAAAGACAAAGTTTACTTTACATGGCTGGTCCACGGAAATGGTTCACCTGTCCGCAGACAGTCACTGTCCCAAGTAGAAACCTGGTCTGGCGTAAAGCAGCTTCGTTAGCAAAACTAGCACATTATATATAACTAGTTAAAGTCAATCGACATGCTGGCGCTATACAAATTCGTTTATTATTATTATTTTTTTACCCTCGGTACTCCGTTCCCGAGGGAGCCTAAAAATTAACTACGAAATACAAAGGTGGGTACGATCGTCAGTCCGTGCAGTCAGCGGCCGGCAAACTGTCGTGCAACAAAACAGCATTGAAGC
>Ga0209367_1004397_pt1 | contig 19418 bp, 8 predicted proteins | sample WorMetLIZISLAND2_FD_187412 | JGI IMG/M metagenome (GOLD analysis project Ga0209367, IMG submission 187412) | Marine gutless worms symbiont microbial communities from Max Planck institute for Marine Microbiology, Germany - Olavius geniculatus... ...
GCCCTAGATTATAATTAGGCACACGGAGAGGCCCATAAGCCCCGCCCACTGACCAGGCTACAGGCCAAAACAGTGGGCGGGGCTTATAGGCCTCTCCGTGTGCCTAAATATAATCTACTGCAGTTGAAAAATGGACAACTAAATGAAATGTCAGTCACAGTGTCAGAAATGTGAACAAAATGTGTTTTACGCGTTATGTTAATTAAGCAGTCATATCGCATTGGATAAAAAAGTGATATTTCGTTGGTCGTGCTTTCCCCAGGTAGTGCAGAAACAAACGTTGGGCGAGGTGGGAAATTGTACGGTCATTTGATGGCAAGTTGTGTCGGAAATATTTGTACCAAACATTATCAAAATTTGATAATTGTTTTTTAAGTTACAATCAAAAATGTTGGGGATGTTTTTTTGAGACACAGTGTGAAATCCAAATGTGAAAAGTGAACGTTATGCTTTGTTTGCACTATGAAGCTGGGTCGACGAACGCACGACGAGCACTCGTCGAGTTAGCTTCATGAATGTTTGCAATATTACATCGTTTAAACGACGGTATAGCCGACTCCTCATGCCAACTCGTCGAGCGCTCGCTGTGTAAACGGAATATTGTATAGGAACTTGTTAGCCAGCCACTCACAGTAACAGTTGTATCGTATGATGTTGTTACAGACGGAAAGAGTGAGCGATCACTACCCGATTGAACTGCTAATCAAGTCTGCCAAGTAGACGTAAAGCAACAGAATGGTGGAAGCCTTGAAACATCGACAATCAGTCTAGCATATCTGTGCGTTGCTAACCATTGTTTATTTATCGTTTTGTTTTGTACATATACATTGCAAGCATAATGCGTCACTAAAAAGTTCGGTTAATGCGACTCGCGGTTTTAGCTGAGCGTTTTGATTTTAGTAGCCTATAATTTACCGTTGAGCTCAAGCTTTAGCGTTGTATTGTTTTATAAATCTGTTTGTTGGCTGTATATTTTTAACGTTTTTGAGTAACCTGTTGCCGCTATTGCCGTAATTAATACTCTTTCTGTTCATTACAGCTGTTGTTGGCTGCAGCCCCCGTATGGTGATTAGAAAGCGATGACAAATTTTGCTACAGTCGTTAGATCGAGTTTTTCTCTATAAATTGCACAGCAAACATTTTTGAAAAAAAATTTTATTTGTTTAAACTACAAAAAAATAAACAAGAATGAAAAGAAAAATTTGCACGAAGGTATCAAAATATTGTAAAATTAAAAAATTTGTTGGTGTATACTGTATAAGATGCAGAACTTGTATAATTATTAATCCTTACAAGCAGTTCATAAAAGAGAAAAACAGAAGACGTATTTGAATCGCATATAACTGCCTGAACTGTCGATAGGACCGTACTAGAGAATGATTGCATGCAGTTTAAAATAAGATAACCGGCGCGTTTCTCAAGAGGTATGACAGAAATGTTTCTGTGCGTTTATTTCTTAACGTCTAGTAGTTATGTCCGCAGGATTCGAGTAGGTTTAGTCCTGAACAATGCTATAGAGCTTATGTATAGCAACACACAAGTCTGCCACGGCGCCACGCCAGAATCTGGGGAGAAGCTAGCGTAGTTTTAGGGCATCGTAGATAACTGAACCATTACATGGCGGCGTGTTTTATATCGCATCTTGTGAACGCTGCTGATCACCAGAAGACTTGAAGCTCTCATTTTCACACCACACGTTAAGACAGCAGCGGCGCCGTGGGTTTTAAAAAGTCGGCGGGACAAACAGTTACAGTTATACAGACACTGCAAATTGCCGACAAAAAATCCTGAGTGCTCAAAATTGTAATTGTGCCCTTAAATTTACCCCTAAAATGAGGTTTTTAGCAGCAACTTTTGTTTTTTTTGTACAAAAACTTTTCGACAAGAAGAAGATTTTTCAACAATTTTCCAGCAACCCAGAATTAACGGCGGGGACACATGCCCTCTTTCTATGCCCTCCCCCCGGCGACGACGCCACTGCAACAGAGTAGGCCTAATCAATCATCCTCTGGTGGTGAAACGGCAGCAATTTCGGCTCCCGCTCGTTGAGCTGCTGTTTTATTGCTCGTCACCAGAATGCACCAAAATTAGTTGAATGTATATTAAAATTTGACAATTGTCCTGGATTATAGACCACAACCATGACCATTTGTTTGGAAAGTGGATGACGAACAACGATACACTGGCACTTCAACCAGCAGTAGCGAAATACCAGCCGACAGTGAACGAGCGTGGACGACCTGTGATTACTCGAACTGTTGATGCATAATAGGCCTAGCTGACTGCTTGAAGAATTGCATCATAAATTAGATTAGATTAAATTAGCCAGAAATTACAGTTGGAAAATAAGAGCGACAGTATGGTAATTTTTTGGGGGGGGGGAGGAGAGGCAGCAAGCACTGGCCACAAACGCAATTTTGCGTGCAAGAAACGGATGACGCATTTAATTAGTTTAACTGCACGAACTTGCTTTTAGAACAGAATTTTGGCCACGGTGTAACGTTCGTGCTCTCGCTTTACTACTGCCTCTTCTTAGGTAAGTCATTTCGTATATAACAACATTCATTTTGCAGAACTGCACAAGGAGCGGACGACACTATAAGAAGCAATCAGACTACGGTCTCAATCGCCTGCCGTGCTTGTATGCTATATCTTTGAAGTGGTGGGTGCGTTCTTTGGGTATGAACAACGTGACGGCAGCGGTCTTGATGGTGGCGTCTCCCCAGCGGTGATAGTAAATGCCGCCCGTGCGGTCGATGTAGTCGATGTAGTCGCGGTACTCGGCTGACCGCCAGACGTCGAGGTCAGATAGCTCGAAGTTGTTCCAGAAGATTTGTCCGCGCGGCCAGCGGAACTTGGGTCTGAGGGCGCGCTGCCGCAAGTAATCAGTGACGGCCGGCCACAGGCCAACTATACATGGCCCGTAGTCTGGTACGACCCTAGCGTATCCGTACTGGATGCCACGGTCACGCATCAGTCGGAAGACGTCGTAGTTGATCGGACTCATTACAACACAATGTAATACGATATTCGTTTAATACATTTGTGGACATGTTGAGAAATGGACAAAAAGGTGATTAGAGCGTGATTGAAGCATGATTTTCTAGTCAGAACAGTTAGCCTATATTACACAAGTAATTTGAGCAAAGCTCATGAGACAAGCGACAGCCTTTGCAGTTTTTGTTCGCACATTGTCTTGGTCTATCTCTAGCCATTTTGTCGCAATCCACTTTTGAAATGCGCGCTGCAACCCAAAATTGCGAAAAATTAGCTAAAATTTCGTCGTCTGGAAATTCAAGTCGTTCAAGGTCATCTAAGAAGCACGAAGCATTACATGCTGTCGCGCGTAAAAAAACAATTGCCAGGGAAGAAGAAACGTGGGAGACCGAATGAAATATTACTGAGTTGGTTACAGAAGACGAGTAACGGAAACATCACTTATCCACAGCTCAAAAAACTGGCACAGCAAAAAGCAAGATGAAGTCATGAAAACGAAAACCTGCCCACAAGGGCATGCAGAATAGGCTGCAAGAGAAAAAGAAGGCATTCGTGACATTTTAAGGCCTACCTACAAGTAACACAACACTGTGACTAGTGATTAGCAAAAAGTGAAATGCAATACAATTCACACCAGGACGTAAGTGAGAACTTTCCATGACATTCAACGAGTGGTCGTGATGTCTCGGTCTTAGGTTGTAGCCATGCGTAGATCTTTCAGGTTAGCTAATTTACACGATCAAGCAAACATCGAGCAATCATCGAGCAAACATCTAGCAAATGCATTCAAAATACACGTGCACGACGTGTGCTCTAATTGCTCAAAGTCTGCTTGATGACTGCTTGATCGTGTAAACGGGGTATAATAGTTTATGCAAACTGTGCATAGTTTTCACTTACGCTGTGATATAGGAGTCATCATCGAGTCTCCAGACATACTGCAGTCCAGCCAGTGTAGGCTGCTCATACAGAGACTTAGCCTGGAAGCGACACATGTGACGATAGCCAATTGTCTTGAAACAGATTCGCTTTGGCACCGCTGATTGGTTGATGAAAGACGGAACGTCAAAATGAACTACCTGTAATATAATATGAGTATTATTCGTATAATCGTCTCAAAATTCATTTCGATTCAACATGTTGTGACTCAACTTAGCCAAAAAAACCTTTAAATATTGCTTAACCTAAACACTGGCACTAAACAACAATAGGCCTAGGCTAAGTAGAGAAATGTCTGCAAAAATGCAACGGCGCACGACGTATCCGTATTGAATATAAGACAATAGACGCCCCTTTTTTTATCAGCAGACGCAATGGTAGACGATTATGCCAGACATCGTACCTGAAAGTAAAGACTAGAGTTGGTAAGCGAGCGCAGACGTTGTCGATGCTGGTCGTTGTTCATGTTTTCCTCGTGAAAGACGATCAGAGGGTAGTTGTAGACGTCGTTGAAGTTTGCGCTGAACAGACGCGAAGACCGAGCGAAACTGTCGAACGATGCAGGTCTCAACAGAAGAACGACTGCCGCTCGTGGCTTGTCTGTCGGCCGAATTACGCCGACGTTTCGCCCCTTTGACTTTTCGCCCCCAGAACTTTTCGTCACTCGCCTGGCCTGGGTGTTTCTCTTTCAAGACGTTTCGTCTTTTGGTCGTTTTTTTTGCCGACCAAAAATTGCGAACGGCAACAAACCGGACTAAGAAGACGAACGGAAAAAAACTAAATCATCGGCGTTCTTTTGTCTTCTGAGTTGTTTTCACCATTTGTCCATCTTCTTTGACCTCGTTTGCAATAATTTATAATGGGCGAAACGTGCAGGTGGCGAAACGTCTTGGAGGCGAAACGCTTTGGGAGAGTAACGTTCAGGCCAGGCGCGAAACGTCACGTCGCATTATAACTGTACTCTTTTGACTTAATTTAAGACATCTTTCGTTTTTTAGTTTATATGATAGATTAAATTCAGAGCTTGTCTATCAGCTTTGAAGCGCAAATCCTTAGCCTATCCTATCGTGGGTATCGTATTGTATTGTAAGGTCCAAGGGGCGAAACGTGCTAACTGATACCTGCGGGCCAATCGTCCAGCGAGCGTCTAAACCGCTGGCACTCGTCATCGCACGACAGCGGCAGCGACGTCGAAGTACTTGGAAGTGTTCCAGACGGCGCGCTGACATTGAGGCGAGCTGCAGTGCGTCCCCGTGTCGGCGGCGGGGGTTCCTGCGATGACGTGGTCAGGCGGGAAAAGACAAAGTTGACCAAGGCAGACAAAACTACTGCGGCGATTGTGATGTAGGAAAACAGACGCCAAAGGCTGACGTTTGCTCCTCTCCGTCGTCGTAACATCGGTAAAATTAAAGCTCATTCTCGTATTGTATTACCTACACTACACGTGGCGTGTGTAAAATTTCGTAGGAATCTCACACACAAGTTAGTAGTTACACGCTGGAGAACTTTGGAAACGTCGAATTACAGTTTTCTTTATTTCACAAGCATGGTAGCCTACATTAGCGGCGACGTTTTATCAGTCAGCTTTGTAGACGACGAACACGTATACAGGTCTAACCGTCTTCAGTTATTTCCCGAAAAGATTTTCGTACAACATCTAACATGACGCATGACAGCGTATATGTAGTACGCTTCCAAGCAGCTTACAAATACGAAGTATGGCGCTTACAGAGTATACTTAAACCTATACGTAAGCTGTTCGTCACACTTCGATGGATTCTTACGAAGCAGCTACAAAAAATACAACCACATGCGCGCATGTAGGCCTATAATTGAATGCCGCTCATGGATCAGCTACTATAGGCCTATAAGCCTTCGACTTACTAACTTTGAGTGATTCTACACGGTGTTTTATAAAAAGACCCCTGTTTCTTTTTTTCATAATTCACTCAAATGATGATCGATTTACATGAAATTTTTACCAGATTGTAGCGGAAGAAATACTAATTCAGAATATTTTAGCAAAAAATGCCTGCTAATTAAATATTCTTTGCTAGTCGAGATGTAATTCTAATGTCATAGTGTCGTGAGTACAAGCTTGCTTGTCTCAACTGGTGCTGTCAGTTGCTGAATAGCTGCCCTGCTTCGACGGTAAACTTAATCTGCATCACTGTTGCCAAATTGTTGAAATTTCACCATTGCAGCCACAAAAGTCGCTCAAAACAATCACTTTTACGCAGTTGCTGGAATAGCTTGATTTTTGCTGCTGATTGCAGCTTCCAGCAAGACAATGCACCAGCACACAGAGACTGCGAGATGGTTGAGCTTCTAGCTTGCGAGAAACTTAATTTTAAACCCCCCATGTTGCTTAGTTCTGACATGATAGACTTTTTTTCATCAGCAAACCAGATTAAGTTCACCATCAAAGCAGTGTAGCAACTGACAGCAGCAGTTGATAAAAGCAAGCTTGTACTCATGACACATTATGACGTCATCATTACGTCACGACTAGCAAAGAATATTTAATCAACAGCCATATTGTGTTGATATATTTTGAATTAATATTTTTTCAGCTACAACTGGCAAAAAATTTCGTGTACATTGATCGTCATTTGGATGAATTATGAAAGAAAGAAAAGGGGTCCCTTTTTATGAAACACCGCGTACATTTCATTTTGCATAAAATTTTAGAAAACGGCTCAATTGCAATGCAATTAAGTTATTATAAATTGTAATTCGACTTTTCTTTTCATTTAGAATTCTACGAATTGCAAACTGCTACTGTGGTTGCAGTTTTAAGCCATAAATTATTATGTTTTACGTTACAGCAACTTACTTGTGTAGCACAGGATATTGATTCGGCAGCCGTACCAATAGTTCGGTCGGAATAATAGCTTTCAGGCCATTGTTACGGCTGCCGGATTAATAGTCACCGAGTAATTGTATATCGTATAGTGCGTGTTTGGTCATTACTGTTGTCCGAAGTCAAAAAAATGTAAAAGAAATACGAAATTAAAAACCGTGTTTATTTAGAACTTGGACACGAAATGTGTACTGCGGATGTGCGGTCACCTCTATACGAATACGATGTCAATGTTTCGTTCGTCTGTTACTTACCTTAACCTTCAGATTTGATCTTATGACTTTTACGAGTAGTCTAAAACTTATCTTTGATGAAGGCCTAACAATTAACATGCGGTAACCTGTAAATGAGTGAGTGAGTAGTCTTTAAAAATAAGCCATTTAGCACCACAAGTAGAAAAAAGCATTCAATTTGTGTGTTAAAAAAGACAAAGTCTTGGTAAGACCAAAGCTTTTAAGGCGATATAAAAGTAACGTTACACAAAGGCTAAACGTTGGTATTTTTAATAAAAGTGAAGGTCTTTCAAAATTCGACATTGTCAAAAAGTTTTCTGAGCGTATCAACTCCAAGATAAAGCATATTTTATGCCAAGTCAGCAGCATAAACAGCGCTATTGAAGCTAATGGGCCTACAATAATCAGCCTACTAATAACGACGATAATACATAATGATAATATCGATAGTATTAGGCCAAATAAAAAGCAATAAACTGTTCATTCATCAAATGTTAGTAATAGTACACTGCAGTTAAGTCCAGTTTCCACGCTATGGTTTACTGTGAACTTGTTGCCAAACAAGCCATCTGTAATAAATCTTAGAACAATGGCTGAATTCACTTTTTGTCTTAGACTTTTGCTGAGCCAATTCGTAAAGAGAAGGTAGTTGGTCAAAGTTCATTTTTAACCCAAAAGTGAAGTGATTTCGCTAAGCCTTTCACTGAGCGTAAACTTTGGTCCAAGTCAAAGTCTCCTCTCGGTGAAAAGCCCAGTGAATGTCAAAGTCGAAAAGTATGTTTTGGAAGTATGCAGGCCTATGGTTTTGAACTTTTTCGTGGACTTGTTGTGCAGCAAACGGATACTGTGTGTGGGCTGCTATATATAGGCTACACAAAAGGCAGCAGATAGTCAGTCAGCTGTCACCAGTAATAAATCCTCTCAGCATGAAGTTGTACAGCACCGTCACGTCACCACGAATTGAACAGTTCACATTCACTGCAGTCACCGCTCTCGACTACACAACAACATCAACAACAACTAGACTGTCAGGCCTTGCACAAGGCTAAGGCTGTCCGCGGTAGCCGCCGAAGCATGCTCGTTATTTTATAGCAACGACGTCAGCGTCGGCAAATAGTTATCCGCGTAGCCGCAGCTAATAGCAGAATGATCCCATCTTGCAGTGGTGAAGTATTTCAGAAATATTACCTACGTCGGAAAACGGCCGTGACCTTTACCTGTGACCTATGACCTTGAAATTTATTAGTATTTTTGCGGTTGCTGAGATACACGTACACGCAAAATTTCACCAATCTAAGTTCAGCAATTCATGAGTTATCGTGGTAACGGAAACAAAAAAAACAAACTTACCGATACCGATCATCATCGATACCGCGGACAGTAGAAATATGAACCGCACGCAAGACACATAGCGCCACTTGCACAGCGCATAACTAGAGCAAGATGGCGTGCAATTTCGTTTAAGTTTTAAACTTACCGCACGTGCGCGCCGCCTAACAGATATTCAGCCTAAATCAGGGCTTGTGCAATCTGCATGCTACAAAATACCAACAAAAGATGAATTATTTGTCAAAGTTCATCCGCGACACTTTTAAGCCGACCGTTATATCGAGCCTTGGGTACGATATGTCGTCTGTCTGTCTCTCTGTGGCGCATGTATTGTGGCTAAACCGTACGTCCTGAAGATCAGCGACGGTACCGTTGGATAAGACGATGACGACTGACGAGTTCCTTCAAGTGGTCAATAGTAACCATGTCTTCATCTGCAGCAGTTTAGCCGCAATTTTGGATGCAAAGTTGCTGAGTGCAACCATCATCTACGTGCGCCGAATTATGGTATTGTATCGTAGTGTTGAATCGTATCGTTCGCTATAGTATCGTTACCACAGCGTTTACAGGACTGCAGTCACTGTAGGAAATCACTTTCTTACCACGGCCAGAAGTCGGACGTCAGCCTTCGGATACAGGCAGTACGGTCGGCCCACATTTGCAACAAGTAGACCTTTGAAACATGGCGTCAGATGCAGAATATTTAGCAGTACGTCAAAGTACAGACCTCATGTCCAGCGGGTGGAGTCCAACTAATGCTGATCGGTCGTTCACTGCCCGCATCTACCGTACCCTGCTCACACACATACAAATAATATTGTCAAAAATGAACTCCACCAGTAGATAACTAGATCATCTCATCAGCACCATCAGCATCATATTTGTCTAATTAAACGAAGTTGACAAACGCAACTTGAATGTCGTTCAGAGCAATTCCTCCTCCCCCCGTCAATTTTAGCCTTCAAAAATCTTCTTGTTGAAAACATTTTTTTTTCAAAAAAAAATTACAAAATTTGGAGCTAAAATCAGTCATTTTAGTGCAGCAGTTTAAAAACCAAAATACAATTTTAAACACGCATAATCTCCTCTGTCGTAAATTTAAAACTATCTGTCCGAAAAAACGCAACTCCGGACTCCCCGCCGCCTAGCTCCCGCAACTTTTTTAATCCACGACTGCCGCTGGCACTGAAAATATGCCTCTAATCAGCCCAAAAGCACCATTGCTTTCACAACGCGCGCAGCTAAATATGTACAGTGGGTGGCATTATAAAAAAAACTTTGATATCTCTGAAATGCTTTTACGATGTCATAGAAAAAACATCGTCACTGACCTTCAGTGGATCGATAGCAAATCCGAGGCTCGATAACTGCTGGCCATCAAATGTCCACTCGACGTTCTAAAACAAACGACAACGCATACTGTGCACAAGCACAGAATACAGTATAAACATCGAGTGACATTGGCAGTCGAAATGTTCGTTCAAACTAAACAAACAAGCTGAAACTGGAAGCGATTAGAGACCCCAAACTTCCGCCGAGAACGGTGGTGCCCTTAGCAGAAGTCGCTGCCACAGGAAGATACCGTGATCACGGCTACTGCATAGGAGCTGCAACTTACGAATAATATATTTGCTCTTAATATGCTAAAAATAACCCCACACTTAATTCAGACAAATGCTTGCTGTGTATGTGCCAGTAAGCTGCCAGACCCGCCGAGAGCCACAGCGAGGCCCGGGGAAACATTCTCGCGGGGCCCCTCTGGAGAAAATGTTTTAAATTTTTCTTTTTAAAATGGTGCACTCTGATGTAAGCCTACTTTATATTTTTGAACGACGGCGGGGCTCCCAAACGTCGCGGGACCCGGGGTAATTTACCCCATCGCCACCCTTTGTCTACATTAGGTCAACAAAAATACTCTACGACTTTGATCACATAATTTCAGTTTTCGTTTCTAAAACCAGCTAATTTATGTGCGGTTACTTCACTTAGGCTGGGTCTTCAGAAAACAAACTGATACAAATAAAAGGAACAACAGTCAATTAAGCCATACAAAAATCCCAGCTGTCGCTAGGGTGGAGCCGACCGTACTGGTTGTCACTAACTTTGAAAGTCATCCAAGGTCGATGATTTTTATTTCATCTGAAAAGGCGTATGCCACTTCCTATTAGTGATTAATAGTAACGTAGGCCGTATCTCTCTCCGTGTCCGAGATATGGCCAGTTTTCCGTTACCATAGTGCGTTATGGCCCTTCAAGGTCATCCAAGGTCATCGATTTATGTCATTTGAAAGGCAGTATCCGACTTCCTATTAGCGATCAATAGCAAGTTAGGTCCTATTTAGCACCGTTTAACCACGATACATCTGTGACAGACAGACGGACAGACGACAATCACGACAAATGGCCAACCTTTAAGCTTTACTTACAGCTTAGCGGTCGGCCCAAAAATTGGTGCAGCAGATTAAAAGACAAATCTCTGACATCACTGAGAACAGCAGGGAAGCCACATTCCTGTTTCAGAGGCTGTTCGTCGCTCTGCAAAGAGGCGACGTGGTCTCAGTCTTAAGCACTTTTCCGTCTTATTAATCGGCCATGCTATAGTCATTTGCACTTAGCTTAATTTTGAAGCCTGCGCCCTGCGCTTCTGTGCCAGGTAGCGAAATAAAATAGAAATAGAGCCAAATGCGAGACAACATTACCTGTTTGGCGCCGCCGCCGCCCTGTGCAAGCAACACACACCGTCATTAGAGGTTAATTTTAACGTTATATATGTGCTATAAAAATGCGCGCTTTACATACTTACTTAATTACTTGCTTACTTACTTCACGTGCAATCAATGAACTTAGCTTCGTACAGAAATAGCATCTAATATGCTTAGGCCCATATTTGGCAGATAAATTCTACTTTGCAACGAACAAAATTTCAACAAAAACGTCGGACAGAGTTACCTAGTCAGCACGCAATAAACGTATTTGCCAACATTGCGTTTTCACGTCTAATCCTTTCACTCAAGTTTTTGCAAAGAATCAAAAGCTTAATGTTGGAACCGAAGTATCCACGCAACACTGCGCTAAAGTACAGCGTCCGTTTGGTTCTCTTCAATTTAATTAACTTTTTTCTCGGTAATTTCAGCTACAAGTCACGCGGTTAATTAAGTAAGTTATTCTGGCGCACGTATAATTCACAGACGTTAAAAACATTAATTTGCTAATGAAAAACATAAAAAAAATGTTTTTTACTTTTATAAAAAATAACATTTAAAACATGCATATTGCATAAAAACATTGAACTAGGGGCCTACAGTATTCACTCAAGTAAGAAAAACCGTCAATACGAATCAAATAAAGTCAATAATAGGGGCCTACTGTTACAGAAGACCTTACCTTAGACCTTAGTCCGTCCACGTGCTCTGGTAGCACATCGGGCAACACGGCATCTCCACTCTTCATGGTCTGCAACCTCTTCTTTAGCTTCGTCCCAGGTAAAGCCCAACAAAGTCAGGTCTTCTTTGATTGTCGATTTCCAACTCTGCTGTGGTCGCCCTGGCTTTTTCCTGAATACTGTTGGTGTCCAAACAAGTGCTTGGTGAGCTAGCCGGCTTGTACTCATCCTGTGTATATGCCCAAACCAGCGTAGACGACGTCTTCTAATGATGTTTCTAGTGATTCTTGTCCAGTACGCCGTCTAATTTCTTCATTTGTGACTCTGTTCACCCAGCTTATTCTCAGTATCTTCCGTAACCATCTATGATGAGCTGCTTCAAGCTTTTTCCGGTTGACCACTGTCATGTTCCACGTTTCTGCACTGTACAGCAGAGTTGATAGGATAAGTGATTCATACAATCTCATTTTTATCTGTAGGCTTAATTTCCTGTCTTTCCAGATTCTGTTCAAGCGTGCAAAGACTGAATTCGTTTTTCCAATTCTGGACCTGATATCTGCATCGCAGCTGCTGTTGTGTTGTATTATGCTTCACAGGTAGCAGAATTCCTCCACATATTCTATCGGGTTACCTTCCACGAGGATGTCTCCAGAGGTGTTGTATTCATTACTGACTGGCGTCACTTTTGTTTTTGCAACATTTATGTACAGTCCCACATGTGAGGCAGTTTTTTCCACCCTGTGGGTTATTTCTTGCATCCTGGTTTGGGTCATATCAATTAGTGCGATGTCATCAGTAAAGTCTAGGTCGACCAGATGTTCGTTATTGAGCCATTCTAGTCCAATTGATATGCTGCTTGTAGCTTGTTTCATTGCCCAGTCGATCACTATGAGGAATATCAGGGGGCGCTGAAATCACGAGACCTGACAACGCGGCACCAAAACAGAAGTTGAGCAAAAAGGGCCCCTTCAACAGCGAGCAGCATAGACAGTAGGGGCCTACTGTCAGTCCGACCAATGAAGCGTGGCCAGCCGGTCGCAAAGTCACACGGCATGCACTTGTCGGTTAGCCTAGTAGGCCTTGTCATCAACTGATGGCACCGAATGAAAACTGCCAACATACAGGGTTTGTTGAAACCACACGCGTAGTTTGTTTTTCATGTATATCATTACCTGAGCCAATGAGGTAATGTTTTGCCGGTTTTTGTTTGTCTGTTTGTCTGCCTGTTAGCAAGATAACTCAAAAAGTTATGGACGGATATTTCTAAAATTTTGAGGGTATGTCGGGCATGGCATAAACTACCAGTGATTCAATTTTGGGCATGATCCGGCAGGAATCCTGGATTCTGGATCACTTTGAAATTTTCGTTACCATTGTGTTAAAGGGGGTATAAGGGAACCACTGGCAAAGCGAAGATGGTGACGCCACCTGGCGAATAGCTTTGCCTTGGCGGAGGTACATGTACCTGCGGTCTACGACTGCTTTCTAGTTGATGTTGAAATGTTCTTATGTAGTATTGCTGTATTGTGCTATTTTGCTAATATTTTCCTAACTAAAGCTGTGTCACAGTTCATAGACCGCGGAAGGTGTTTGAAAGTGGGGGATATACCATGGCGAGCGAGAACCGCGAGCCTATAACGGGGGTCCAGGGGCGGAGCCCCTGGTCAGGGGGTCAGGGAAGGGAGAAGCCCACCCCCTAAAGCTGAAACACTTTTAGCTTTTGGACGTTCAATGAAAGCGGCAAATTCGCCTACTTTTCTAAAATCTACAAACACAAAAAAAACCACGGACATTTGTGTTGTCTCGATCGCCAATGTGGCTATCGTACCATCGTACCCTCTACTTTTGTACACCGCATAGCCATATACGGTCTGTGCAATGTAACTTTGTCCCCCAAACCAAAATCCTTTTGTAGGCGTCTCTGGCACGATGTGTCCGTCCGTCCGTCCGCCCGTCTGTGGGTCACGGTTGTGTTGTGGCTAAATGATGCAAGATAGGGCCAAGGTTTATATTGATCAGCAATAGACACTTTCAGGTAACGTGATACAGTGACCAAATTTGCAGCATTTGTTCACGTTGTCTGTGAAACTACGTGTACAAAATTTTGTAGCAAATGTACCATGGCCGCCATCAGTCCTTATTCAAGAGATCTTAAGAGATGATAGCAATCTACATTGGCAAGGCGACCGAGCGTTGCCCGTCTATGCAGCATAAACTTGGAACAGACTGTCAAGTGACGTCACCAAAGTGTCAACGATCACTAAGACTAAACTTAAGTCTCTAAACCTCCTCTGTTTTCCGTGTTTCCCATAGCTGACTGTAAAGTGACTCAAATACTAGGCATTTTTTGTACTTTAAACTTTAGTATGATATAATGCAAAGCGTGAACACCAACAATTTATTTATGCATGGGCATGAAAAGTGGGGCTATTGCTTGCCCCCCACTCAAAAAAGTGAGGGGGCAATTGCCCCCCCTTTGCCCCCGCGGCTCCGCGGTCTACGTATGTCATAGTTAACTCAATGTTAAACTGACTGATTTTGCTTTTTGTGGAATGTTTTATATAATATTGCTGTGTTGTGCTATTTTGCAAAACGCGTGTTAAAGTTAGTGCAATGTTTTATATATACATTTTTATTCATCGAAGAAACGATAGATTAATAATACGCACATGCGTGCAATTAACAACAGGAAAAGAAAAATAAATAAATAAACACACATGCGTAATAATAGTAGTACTAACAATAGCCACTATTTGACACTGGTGCCATAATCTACAAAGCTGTTCCCGCAGGTGGCATATTTAACATCAAACGTCTTAACGCGATTAAACCACAGTGTACTTGGTAATTTCAAATCAAAGTAAGATTGACACTGACTAATGACATCCATGTTACTCGTTCTAAACATTTTCATAAAAAACCTATTGACAACAAAGTTTATATGATACGTGAAATTAAAGTTAATTTTATGCGTCATCTAGCGTCACTTCGCGTTGTCTCGTGATGTCCACCCCTGCTATTTGATGCCGCGTTGTCAAGTCTCGCAATTTCAGTCGCCCCCTACAAAACACTTGCTCTGTCCAGGAATTGGAGTAGGCCTAGGCCCCTATGTCTAACTCGAACAAAACCACAAACCACACAAGGCAACCACTTATCCTTGAGAAATACATCATATTTGTAATTTTGTACGTTTATGTTTTAACAACAACAAAAACACACCATTAAAAACATAAAAAACATTTTTTTTAATAAAAAAAACGTAAAACATGTTTTTAAACTTTTATATAAAACATTAAAAACTTTTTTTACATCTATAGTATAATGCACTATCGTACTGCATATCATTGCAGCAATCAATCGAATTTTTTAAACGAACTTCACACTGTTTGGATGTAAAGATAAGTAATTGGTAACAGGGAGCAGACAACAGAACTTCTACAGCGAAATGACATTACTGAGTTGCTCTGTAAAGCTAATAAGAACTATTAAAAACGGAGATTTACTGTTAACAGTGTTTTCGGTTTCTACATTATTTCTGGCGAGAATTGGCATAGATCTGTGTTCAATTTGATATCTATGGATTTAAGTAACGGTTAAATAACACACAAAAAAACTCTGAACAAAACACCAACAATGTTACGGTTAGTATAGCATGAACTAATGGGATGTTTACAGAATCCAGCATTCATCCAGCTAGCTGAAAGTTCTATGGTAATTAGGAGGACGGGCGGGTTGTAACCACAGATTTAAATATTAATGATATTGGTAATAGGCATATTGGAAAGGTATATAACACGTATAAGGTTTATCAGCTGTGGGCTAAGCCTAGGCCCGCCTACGGCTTAGCCCACAGCTGATAGGCGGCGGGGTTCCATCAGACCAGCTGGATGTCTGCTGGACGTTTGCTGGAACTTTGCTGGTAGTTTGCTGGATCGCGTAAACATGGATCGCGTAAACACCCTATAATAATTGACGAAACAATTCTGCGTTAATGTCAGCCCAGCTACAAGCACGGGCGACGGAGAAAGGCCTTTGTACTAAACGGGACTAAACCAACCTTATGAACAAAATGGAATTCTGCACAGCTAACTGCGCACGCGTAGCGCAACTTTTCACTGATGGAGAAAAATTTGGAAAACCCTGAACAACACGCGACAGTTTCCAGTGGCGACGTGGCAAAAAGAGCAAAGGGACAACTGGCCTCCTCTGCCCTTCGTAAATTCTGAGCTGTCAAAAAATTGTTGGGAAATCTTCTTGTCAGAAACTTTTCGTCCAAATACGCAGATTTGGGGCTGAACCCGCTTTCCAATTTAGGAAACATTAATGGGCAAATTTAAAATTATGAACACCCATAATCTTCTCCATCAGAAATCTGCAAATGTCTGTCGAAAAACTGCAACTTCCTGCTTTGCCTACTTTTAACCCACGACGCTGCTTATAAGTATTAAATAAGTAAGTAAAATATAAATTCATATAGCGCATATCGTTAAATTAACCTCCAATGCGCTTATAAGCCTAGCTTACTTCTGACAACTACAGCAAAGAGCTATTGAACGAAAACACACGTGTAACGAACACGTTAGTCCGGGTTAAACAAGCTGTTCTTAGTTCTTACCGCATCAGCAGCTTTGCCTGGTTTGCCAGCAGACTTGCCGGCCGATTTACCTGCATCCGGTTTCTTTATTGACAAGACACCACAGCCGCGTTTGTGTACTGGGGTAATTAAATGAATAATTTAACGTTCACAAAAATAAATAGTGTGAAACCCTCAGTATTCAACAGCAGACAAGTAGCAAAGTCATTTTTACTATGCAAGAATGAGTGGCTTCTATTCCCCCAAATTTGGAATCAAAATCGGGCGCAACTTCCCTCCCCCAGTTTTGCGCTGAGGTTCCCAATTTCTGACTCAAGTTTCCCCCTCCATTTTGGGCTTTTTTCCCCTTTAGAGAAAAGTTTTGTTAAGGGTGTAGTTTGCCAAGTGAAAAATAGAAGGAAAGTAAAAAAACAATAGGGGGAATTTTTGTCAAAGGTGCAGATTGAGATTTTATTTTTAAAAGGGAGAAATAAAAATAGGGAAGTTGTTAAGGGTGTAGTTTGTCCAGTGAAAATAGGAAGAAAGTAAAAAATAAGGAGAAAGTTTGTTAAGGGTGTAGATTGCCCAATCAAAAATAGGGAAAAGTAAGAAATAGGGGGAAGTTTTGACCTATTTATCAAGTTTATTTTTCACTGGGCGCAAGCTGCGCTCACCAAGTATAGGGATAGAAGCGACTGGTTGCTGCTGCTGTGGAATGGTGTACAAAGCGACAAAAATGAAAAGCAGTCAACTTAACGGAAATAAAATGGTTCACTTCCTTTGCTCTGTACGCACCTTTACTGTTATTGCTACGGGCCACATGTGCTTTTTATCATTCAGTCAATGTGTTAAAGCAGTACATCGAGCAAAAATCAAACGATAAACCAAAGTATTTTCAAAAAGTAGCGCCACGGGCAAAAATGGTGCGATTAAATACATTCATAAATTCTACGCAAAGAAGTAAACATAGACAAAAATCAATAAAACGAGCTATTCGAATACAATCACTTTTGACTGCTAACCTTTCTGACAAATCCAGGCGATGGTTTGACGCAGCCGATGAGAACTTCTCTTGTGGCGGTCGTAGACTCAGTGGCCGAGGAGGCCACCGGACTGTGCAACGTAACGAGCACTGCAATTGGTGCTGCGTCTACACGCGTAAAAACACTTCTGTTTGCCATCAAAACAAGTAAGGCCGAAAAATTTTCTGGGCTTCCGGTTACCATCCGTCCTTAAAAAAACATGCTTTCCTAAAATTGCTATTAGATATTTGAAATTTTTTTGGCAGTTTTTAGTTTGTTTTCATAGTTTTACTAAAAGAAAACTGTTCGCATTTAGTCTGTTATGTCGTAGTATCCTTACTGTAGTTCTCGAGAGTTTATTTATGTGTCAACTTCTTGAAATGAATTGTTGGTGCGTACTTGACATGTGATGTAAGAATAATTTTTTTTTAAATTCCACCCCTGTTCCTACTTTTTCGAGAGCTGCAACTAGAAGCACAGATTATTTTTTTTGGTCTTGGCGCCAAACGCAGACATATAAATAAGTAGGCAAATAAGCAAGTATTCTTAAATCAGTGTGACGAACGCCCATCAACAAGCACAACGGTTACAAATAATATACAAGCTCAGAAATGAGTGACAGAAATAAAGATAACAGAGCAATAGCAAAGAAATCTGGAGAGACAATGAATGAATGTTTATGTATTCACTCAGGCAATATGTAATAATTTTAGGTTGGTGGCCTGGCATAGCGATAACTCGTTTGATCCGATCAGCGAAGTTACTCTACGCCGGGCCCGGTTGGTACTGCGATGGGTGACTGCCTGCGGGCAGGTAAACCATCTCTGTATGTAACCAGCCACCTAGGTCAACTCAGCCTTCCATCTTTCTGGGGTAGGCAAATCGAGTACCAGCTTATCGGGCTGGGGTTAAGGCAGGGCGCGTTCACCTGTATCGGGTGGCAGGTAACACTGTGTGATCTCATACGGCAGGTGACGCTCTGTAGCTCTGAAATGGGCTTCATTAAGAGCTATAACACCACCTTTAACTTTTTAACACGTAACTATGACCACGCGGTCTCAGGGTATCTAACAACGGACAATATTAATGTTATGGCCAATTGACGTTTACAGTGCCGATGCAACCCAACTCAACTCGACTCAACTGCTCGGCCAGGCTAGCAAACAACGCGTGGTCTGTGCACATCAGCGTGACGTCACAATGCTAATGACGTCACTGCATTGTCTCCCGCAGTCGCCGCAGCTGAGTTGAGTTGAGTTGAGTTGCGTCGCGTAGTAGGTGCGAATGGGTCATTATACTGACTTTCATCGGAGTCCGGTAGTGGGACGGCAGCTAGCGATTGAACGTCAGCAGTCAAAGGCTCTCCACCCCGCACGTACATGATGTGATCCGTCCCACAACCTGACAGCTGAAAACTGAACGACTCTTTCTACAACATACACACACGTAAAAACATATACCACAAAGTGGTTACCACTTTGATGGGCGACTGTTTGCCGACATGTAAAACATGTCGTTATATAATCAACACCAAGGTCAACTCAGCCTTCCATCCCTCCAGGGTAGGTAAATCGAGTACTGGTCTGTCTGGCTGAGGTTGAAACGGGGCACGTTTACGTGCGTTGGGTGGGGGGGTGACTGTGTGATTCCATATAGCAGCCGACGATCCATAGCTATGAAATGGGTTTCCCGTAAAAAGCTATACACAATCTCGAACACGAAAACTTAAAATGGCATCCGATTCCGTTTGACGGCTAAGCAGGGCGCACGAGTGTGACAGACGACAGACGGACGGACAGACGAACGAACAACATTTGTTGCAAAAGTCAGCATCGCTGATGCTTTCAGTTACGACCAAAGATGTTGCAAGTACCAAAGGCACAAGTACAAGTACAAATACTCAAAACTAGCTATCAAGTACAACCCAAGTACACTGAGTACAGGGAATTATCTAGCCCTGCTGTGGGGGTTTACATCCCCCATTAAGATCTTGACACCCCCAACGAAAAAGATACCAGATATATATTTAGTTGAAACAAAATGTATTTAGTAAAACCTAGTATGTTATTCCTGAATATCGT
>Ga0209367_1004400_pt1 | contig 19407 bp, 7 predicted proteins | sample WorMetLIZISLAND2_FD_187412 | JGI IMG/M metagenome (GOLD analysis project Ga0209367, IMG submission 187412) | Marine gutless worms symbiont microbial communities from Max Planck institute for Marine Microbiology, Germany - Olavius geniculatus... ...
CCTTTATTTTTCACTGGGCGCAAGCTGCGCCCACCTTTTACCCCCATCCCCAGTTATAGGGATAAAAGCCACTGATAATAATCTTTTACTGTACAGCAGTCACATCTGTATGCTTTGACTAGGCGAAAACATATTCTGGCGTTTCTTATTATACACCAACACCATGTCTCAGAAAAAAACAGTCAAAATTGTTTTTGTCATAACTTTGTCAAATTTCAACTAACTTTGATAATTTTTGGCACAAATATGGCCAAAACGATATAATTGTGTAAGATGTATTCACTTTCCACTTCACCTAATTTCTGTCAATGCACTACCTTGTAAAACATAGATGCTCCAAATTGTTGCATAACGCTGAGTTGTTGTCTCAAGTAAACGTTGTAATAACTTAATTCAGCACAAAAACACTTGAGTGTGAATTATTTAGCAGAATTATAAACTTATATAACTACTCACTTGGTAAATTATCAGAATTCAGCTCAAAGTGTGTCCAGCATACAAAGACACAATGGATTAGGTGCAAGGCCACTGGATGATGGCGGAATCAATGATCAAACGGCATTTACTCACTGCTATTTTAAGCTCACCAGTCAGCTATTTTGTTATTTGCTATTTTTACCGTGAAATATTTAATATCACAAAATTATTGAACCACGTGGCACCCTCTGTTAAATATTGATGATGTAGAATTGAGCAATCTGATACAAATAACCACCGTGTAATGTAACAATCTGCAGCATCTGTGTTTCACACGGTAGTGCGTTGACATAAATTGGGTGAGGTGAAAAATTAGTGAATCTTGCATAATTCTGTCGTCTTGGCCATCTTTATGCCAAAAATTATCAAAGTTGGTGGAAATTTGACAAAGTTGTGACAAAAACAATTTTGACTGTTTTTGAGACACGGTGTACTTTCTTTCCAGTAAACTTTGAATGGTCGGCGTGAAAATGACTGTGATGATTTGAAATAACTGTTATTGTACGAGTGTAATGCGAAACTTATGCGTGATGGCAACAATTTGATGAATCTCAAAACAAGAAATTTGAGCTAATGCTCACGAGACGCGCGAAAGCCTATAGCAGTTTCGGTTCAGTAGTTAGCTGAAAATTGGGGTGTTCACGCTAAGTTAATATACAAATACCAAATACTCTATATGGATCGCATAACGATAGTTCCGTGGCGCCACCTTGTGAATGATATAGACTTGCGTCGCAGCCCAAAATCGCCAAAAAAATCCATAAAACCGCTTATTTTGGCGTTCAAGGTCATCCAAGGTCATTGAATTCTGCGCCAATCGAGAGCCAGTATGCGACTTTCTACAGTGATTAATAGTAGCCTAGGCCCTATATCTTGTACCGTTACTGAGATACAGCGACTTATTGGCCGAAAATCGCAAATTTTGCCCACCCCGTCTCATTTAGCGCCCTCGTTCGGGCTTCGAATTTGTGGAAAAGCTTTACGGTTCCTGAAAATAGAGTCTTCCAGGCAGCCGACGGTGAAGATTTGGTGATCCTAGCTTGCACCGTTTTTAACTGATCTATACGTGTGACGGACGGACAGACGGACAGACAGAATTGCAATGGCTAAGACGCGCTGAAAGCTATACGATGTGTACATGTATATCCCGAGTCGTGTTGTCAGGAATACTTACGTCACCAGGTAAAAAGCGGACCCGTCGCATTTTTGTCCGGTCTTATTCGGCGTCTTCAAACTGGGACGCTTGATAGCTGGCCAGGCCTGCAGTCCGGTCGTCTATATAGTCTCTATCGATCTTGTATCGGTGGATGTGCTTTGTTTAGTGAGTGAAGGGTTAATATGATGTCCCACTGACTCGACACATCATAAGTCGACTTGGAGACGGGTCTTTCCCGGTAATCAGTCACTTTTGTGCGCTTGGTTGATTCTTGCTGTAGTTAGTTGGACGCGTCACGGTCTCACGGAGGTCTCTCATCGACTGATAAACTGAAGGCGCGTAGACATTGACTTACATTACGGTGCACTGATTGCCTGTCTGCTTGTTTTTTTTGACGCGTTGTAGGCGTCTGTGGCATGATTGTCGCCTGTCTGTTGTCCGTCTGTCACGGATGTATTGAGGCTAAACGGTAAGAGATTCTTCACCTTGTGAAAGACCTGACGTGCATTATAAACCCAGCATAATATGATGATAATAATAATAATAATAAGAGATAGGGCCAAAGTTGCTATTGATCGAAATCGCATACGTTCTTTCACATGAGATGAAAATCATCGACCTGACCTTGGATGACCTTGAAGGTCAGTATTGCATAGGGAACTGTATAGGCTGTATCGCGTTTTCCTTGGCGACATCTGGGCGTTGTTGTTTTTTTGTCCAGCGGTGTGTCGTCATCGTTCTGTATCGTCTTGCAACGTTACATATTTGTTTCCGACGCGTGTTGCGTTTCTTGAACGTTTAGCAAGTTACCGACCTAGCACATCTCTATTCTCTATAGTAGCGCGGCGAGGACTGAACTCGTGTGCGAGTGCGCATCGCGCGCGTGATGTGACGCAATGTCTAGTTAGCATCAGTTAGCAGCAGTCGTGGCCGCTTGCGTTTTGCAGTGACAGCAGCAACAGGCGACACTCTAGTCACTCGGCTAGCTAACGGCCGGCGTAGAAAAAAACTAAGGCTAAGAAAGGTTGAAACTAGAACTTGGGTGCGCGCAATTTTGCTTTGAGCAGTTTCAAGGCAAGCGGGGATACCGCATGCCGTCCGGAATAAACTGCACAGTACTTAACGTCGTCTCGCGTGCGGATTTCCGTTCAGTTGCGGTTTGAGTTTTACCTCGTGTAGCCTTATAGGCACGCGCTAACTTCCAGCTCGTTCGTGCGTCTGTCTAAGCCGGCAGTTTTGCTCGTTGTTGTGGACGTCGCATTATGGCAGACAAGTTTTCGTGGTCGTCGTCGCATTAGAGCGGTGATGACTTAAAAACTGAGTCGAAAGAAAGTCGACCGTCGTTAGTCTTCAGATATGCGTTTCCTTTTCGATGCTGCAGCGAGAGCTAAGCTGATATAGATCCGGCGTTGCCACGTCCATCGGCGATAAATCTGGCTCTGACGAACTTACTGCAGCTATAGGAAAATGCGGCTGATTAGTGATTTCCGATGGTAGCGTTGAATAGAATGCGCTGTTCGGTAGTCGATCATGTATCGGCTGTCAAGCGCGAGGGGCCGACTCTGCAGCCGCAGCCGCCTTATCTCGTCGGACACGCCGAAGTTCTGCGTCGGCAACGGATGACGGCCGACGGCTGGTGAGGAGACAGGCGTGACGTTCGTTGCTAGGGACGCCAGCGCGCCTGACAACGCCTGTCCGAGCACGTGATTGATTGATTGATTGCCGCTATGGACCGTCGCCGTTTTCCGCTTCCCGCGCTCGATCTAGGCTATCACGTACGTCATCGGTCGGCCGTCATCAGGCCCGGTAAGTTTTTTCTTCCGCGTCTTGTAGAGCTAGTCGTTCGGTCGTGTTTTGTACACCTCCGCCGCTGATCAGAAAAGTAGGCCATGCACCAAGTTTTTTTAACGTACCAAATAGTGACTGATTTTCAACTCCCAGTCGCACTTTGGTGCAGTCACGGCCTGTAAAAATTGCGGCGAAGTAATGGTTAGCGATCCTGCCCACCACACCTAAACCGTGTCGCTACACTACCTGGTGAGTGGCAGAAGCTGCAGGCAAAACACATGCCTATCGCAGTAAGTGGTTTGAAGTTTAAACCACCTCCATCCGCCTTTGGCAGAAGTACGTCGTTCGTTAAGTTATCTCGTCGGCATTCATTCCTAGTACAAGTAAAAGCCCTGCTAACGCAAAGGGGAACGCGCAACAGCGGTGCATGCTTGAAAGCCCAGTAAAACAAAATCAGTCACCAGAGGGCGCCAGACGACCAGCGGCTAATTATCTATAGCGTTTTACTTGTACTCACCAGAGAGCGTGACCTGTCTCGCTCTGCCAATGCCATATCGGCTGGAAATCGCAAATTTTCCCTACCCCCTCTCATTTAGCGCCTTCGTTCGGGGTGACCCCCTTCGAATTTATGGAAAAGCTTTACGGTTTCTGAAACTAGAGTCTTCCAGGCAGCCGACGGTGAAGGTTTGGTGATTCTAGCCTGCACCGTTTTTGACTGATCCACCCGTGTGACGGCCGGACGGACGGACAGACAGACAGAATTGCGATGCCTAAGACATGCTACAGCAGTAGCTGCTGTTGCACGTAAAAACAAAGATCCATACGACCACTCGCGTCGTCGTCGTCGTCGTTGCTGTTGCAATTCCTGCTCGGAGAATTTTTCTTGGCCAACATTTAGCTTCTGTCTTGTGGCCAGTGACTGACTGCCTTGGTGGCCTTGCTGACACTGACAGCACGCTGACCATCATTTGTCTGAGCGGAAATGTCATGGAATTAGACGGCCGTCTGTAAGACAAAATGTCAGCCTGTTGGTAATTGGCAGGCAGTGAATTGAGGAAAATGTTTATTGTTGACTTCACGTTTGGGCAACGCCACCGTTTAGTATCGTAATCATAGATTGGATGTGTGTAGTCAGTTCTTGAATTTAACAAATTTTAATTCTCTTTTTCAATTTCCGAGTTTTTGCGAATTTTAAAAACTTCTTATTGCTGGGTATGTGTAAAAAACTTGATGGTCAACTTTGTGTATTTTTAAGAATGTTAAAATGGTAAGTCACGAGTTTATCAAACTGTGGGCTGGGCTTGGTGTTATCATTAATTTTTAGGATTTCATTATTGTGCTGCTATAAGGCCTATGTGCGCATGACTTTTGCAATGGCAACTCGTTTACGAGTGCCACAGTGTCTGCTGAAAATGTTGGGGGTGAGGAATTTCACGGTGGTACCGAGAGTGTTTAGGCCTACCCGGTGACATTTCTTTGATCCACCAGTTGCATTACGACCTAATGGAGCACCGGAAGGCGGCAGATCGTCAGTGAGTGAAGGGTTGATTTGAACGAATGAGTTTCTTTTGTAGTTTCGTCCCACATCTATCCATTCAGCTAGTGACAGGTTGTGTGTGAGTTTGTGCGCGCTTTGCTGTGTGGGATTGAATCCCAGAAAAGTTGCTGTTCCATGCGGATGTTTTTCTGCACTTGCTCGCCGTAGCTTGGTGACATAATAGGTCAAGACGTTTGACTTGTGATGAAGGGGTCGTGGGTTCCACTCCGGAGTCGAGTCCCGGCCCGTTCATCTGTGTCGCGTAGCGGGTAGGCCCTATACAATCTAACACGGTGCGTGGTCCCATATCGCAAGTTATACCTCGTTCACACGTTCAAACAGACATCGAGCAGTCATCAAACAAAAATCAAGCAAGTGCATTCAAAATGTACACGTGCACGACGTGTGCTTTAATTGCTTGATGTTTGCTTGATCGTGTAAACGGGGTATTACCCTCCGTAGTTCCGAGATGGGTTTCCGTGAAGAGCTGTGCAGCACACCATTTAGCGTTTAACAAGTTCGGTAAATCGTCGTTTGATGTCAGCTGGACGTCGTCTCTGATGGCGAATGAATCAATCAGTTCGCAATTTTTCAAAGTGGCTTAAGTAATACTAGGTCCACTAGACAGACGAGTTGGAGTATGAGCTCAGAGGCGCTGGCGGAAGATGGACAACGACTCGACAGATGTCGCGTTGTCTGGCACGTCGTTCCACGTCCATGGACCACCGACAACGGGGAAAGCCCGGTTGGCGACGGTTGTCAACTTGACCGGAGGCACTGCCAGTGCCAGACGGTTGGTGGTAGCAGAACGAAGCGGTCGGCGTTTAGATAAATCGGCGACGTAGTTGAGTGGACCGAGGTATTGCGGCGCGAGTCTGCCCTTGCATCAGGCTATAAGCGTGCGTTGATCCACGGAAGCCTATAAGAATTGGATGTATAGCATTTTCTTTAGTTGATCGCAGAGCACTTTCACACCGTCACACGTTTGGTCATTGTTCTGTAGGATCAGCCGTTAAGTCAGTCGACCAGCCAACGGTGTGTTTTGCGTGTGGTCTATGGGGAATGCGTGTGGTCATCGGATTCGGTCGTTGATCGTCATTGATCGTGATGATGTCCGTCCTCGGTAGCGTCTATCCGTCTGCCTGTCTGTCGGGATTGCTTGCTAGCGGCCCGAGGCGCCGAGCAGGGCTCCTGTGCTCCGACTAATTGTCGACGAACACGGAAACCACCGCTTACCAATTCGTGCTGCAGGACTGCGAGCCATGGAAGCCTGGATAATAGCACTATCCACTGCAGGCTTCCTGGGGCATGCAGGCACGTCACACTGTTCGGGTCGACCGCGCTGATTGTAGTCAGTTGGCCCTCCCAGTGAATCAATCGCTCTGAATGCTGTAACCTGCAGCTGGCCGCTGTTTTGTTTTTGTTTTGTTTTTTTCTCCTCTCTGCTTCCTCGTGCTGTTGGGTTCGGGGACGGCCGGGCCGTTAATGCGTGCAATTAGATTGCGTCGCGGACGGTTTAACACCGCAGCCGTCGTTACGCATTCTGAGTCGTCCCAGCAACCGCACGCGCTGCTGTATACTTCCGCGTGTGGGGGAGGAGGGGGCGGAATTGATGACGTCATTGCGTAGTGACGTCATCACCGCTGCAGCATCAGCAGCAGCTGGTTCATTGTTGCACGTCACGCCCCGGCGTCCGGGTTGTTAAGCTGGTTTCGTGACTCCGCTATGCGTGTTTTGTTTATGCTGTTTACACCACTGTTTACTGTGGTTACCACGTAAACCGTTTGATGCACACATCCACATTTCTCTTCCTGCCATAGTGTCCAGCGACAATACTTTTTAGCCAACCGTATACAAGTAACGGTCGAGCTCACGGTACGAGTTGTCGTCTGTCGTCTGTCTGTTTGTCTGTCGTCATCGTCTGTAACGAATGTATTGTGGCTAAACGGTATGCCGAAGGGGAAAACTTTTTATACGAATAATTAGCTAAGCATCATAAACCTAGGCTTGCAAAATTTTAGCGATGTTGTGCAAGGGGAACGTTTTCAAATTCGGGGTTTAATGGAGGTGGGTAGGAAAAATGTGCGTTTTTCAACGGAAAACTGGCCAATGGCCATATCTCGAAAACGGTGATAGATAGGGCCAAGGTTACTAATAGGAAGTGGCATACGCCGTTTCAGATGAAATGAAAATCGTCGACCTTTGATGTCCTCGAAGTCGAAGGTCACTGAGAGTGACAACCCTATCCTAGCGACTGCTGGGCTTCTTGTTTTCGCGTGGCTCAGTCTTTGACGAATATTTCGTAAAGAAAAGTCCGTGTCGCAGCGCCTTCGACAATGGTAGTCGACGTCGTTTCACGGTGACGTATGGACTGGAGTATCTATAGTAGTTTAGCATTAGCTGTCGTCGTTTAATGCGTAATTCATGGCTTGCGATCGGCGTCGTGGGAGGTCCAGCAGTGAATGGCGGGACCCGTGGTCTGCCTATGTAACGCGATGTACCCACCCGGACCGTTGTCTGGCGACTTTTTGACGCATCTGCCCCGGCGACGGACAGACAGACGGACTGACAGACGGTAGGCCCCAAGTGTCGTGTCTCGACCTTTTTCTCTGCGCGACGGAGCGAGTCCAGCCAAGGAATGAATAGGGATCAGTACTCAGTAGTAGTGGAAGTGGATGGATAGGATGCCAGGTCGGACCGACTCGGACTGGGACTGCAGGCCGGGTGAATGGGATTGCGGCTTAATGACTATCATTAGTCGTCGAGTTGACCAACGTGATCGCCAAGCTGCGAATGTTATGTGTTGGTGATGGCACGGGGATTCGTTGTGACCAGGGACTACTCGATAATAGCTAGAATTAAAGGTCTCCTTGGTTGTGACGTTTCGGGGGACGACGTAGGCTATATAGACTAAACAGCGCAATGGGTGTTCATAAAGGCGCGTACAGAGCGATGTAACTGAACTGAACTGAACGGACATGGTTTAGTTTTTGGGCCGACCCTTTGTCGTCGTTGTCGTCCGTCTGTCTGTCTTCTGTCACGGATGTATTGTGGCTAAACGGTGCAAGATAGGGCCTCGGTTGCTATTGATCACTAATAAAAAGTCGCATACTGTCTTTCAAATGACGTATAAATCAATGACGTTGGTTGACCTTGAAGTGTCATAAGGCACTATGGTAACGGAAAACTGGCCATATCTCGGAAACGGTGAGAGATTCGGCATAGGTTACTGTTAATCACCAATAGGAAGTGGCATACACCCTGTCAGATTAGATGAAAATCATTGACCCTGAAAGACCTTGAAGGCCGTTACGCGCATTTGCGGCTAAACGGTGCGAGATAGGGCCTAAGTTGCTATTGATCATTAATAGGAAGTCACATATTGGCTTTCAAATTACCTGCAAATCATCGACCTTGGATGACCTTCAAGGTCAGTGACAACTAGTACGGTCGGCCCCACCCTAGCGACAGCTGGGTTTCTTGTTGACGAACTGGCCAGTAGGCAAGCAGTAATACTGCTAATGCATTTTAGTAGGCACCGTCTAACGGCGTCCGTATTTACGTAACTACGGGCACGTGCGCGTCAACCAATGACCGGTGGGCTTGCCCTGCTTGCCCACTGTTCAGTTCGTCAAAAACTAAACCGTGTCAGTTCAGTTCAGTACAGTTGCATCGCTCTATACGCGTCTTTATAGCCTCTACGCCAGTGACACGGTGATGGCTTTTCCTTCTTCTTCCTGCCCCTTTTTCCTTCTTAAAAATTCAGACAAGAGAATGTTGTTCCATTTCGGATGCAGTGCAAATTAATGAGAACAGAAACTCTAACAGTTGCACACTACTGTATATAGATGAACTGCAGACCAAGAAGAAGATCAGGAAAATGGATTGACAGCATCCAGTAAGACTGCATGCTTGGAAATTGGACTAACGTTAATCAACGACAATTGCTCGTGGTCCCAGAAGTAGTTGATGGAGATTTGCTATAGAGAAGTTGAGCTCTAGTGATCGTCGACGATAGGTCTTCGTCGCCAAAGCATTACCTACCATAAGTTAGCAACAGTGACGTCGCTTTCGTGCCGCGGTGTCGAACAAACCCCCCCCCCTTTCCGAGATATCGCACTCACTGCCGCGAAATTCGGTGGAACCGTAATAAGTCTTTTAATGTTTTCGATGACGTTGTTTATCGTTGCTAAGCTGTCTTATAATCGTGTAATGGTGGCCGACTGGCCGACAAAGCGGTAAAGGAGTGTGGAGAGAAATCATCTTAATGCTTGGATAACCGGCCGAGAATTTGTCTCCAGTGCTTTGCCGATGATGTCCAATTGTCTGTCAATGTGTGCGGATGCTTGCATGTGTGTGGCCCCAGTATGAACTGTAATGATGACTGGGCCATTGCACCAGCACGGCGATGTTAGGGTTGACTGAAAATGCAGGACATGAAATTGCAGGACAAGAAAAAAATATCGTCTGAAAGTAGACCACATAGCAATGCGGTGCGCAGTTTTTTTGCACAACGTTTTGCGTGACATTACAGCGAAGAATATGGGGAAAGCCGAGTGGCTGTGTTTGGAACAAAATACGGTGAGCAGCTGGTATTGCAAAGCTGGAGCAACCTTGAAGTTGCGTCGAAGTACACTTCAGTGGCCGGGCATAAAGTCGAATCGTTGGAGTAACAAGCTTTGGAGAAGCAATGGTAAATCTAAATCTACTTAATATATTCAGCCGGCTGAAACATTTCTTTCGTGTCTTGCAATTTCATGCCCTGCAATCTTGATGGTTCGTCATTATCATGTCCATCATTTTCAGACCCCCTCTCTCCCGATGATGTCACCCAATGTCATGCAGGTTCCCCGATACGGCAGCGAGGTCCACAACGCGCTTCCGTTATACCGTAAAACTTTAATAAATGCCCGGTCCCAATAAACGCCGATCCCAAACAGACGTCGGGTACCATTGTAAAAGGTCATGTAAACATTAATTTCCCTGACTGACGGGTACCAGTATTTTGGCATTTGTAAAAGATACAAATAAACGCCGGAGGCGTTTATTAGAAGTTTTGCGGTATATAGCTTTCTGTGTGTGCGTGTGTGTGTGTACATTAACACTAACCCGCTATTAGAGCCGATAAAAATACCGACAGATAACTAGGAGCCATGGGCTCTCGCAGGCGTCGCTCTCTGTCTGGCATTACGGCAGCAACTGCTCGTTTGCCGTGCCCGCTCTTGATGTCTGCTGCATGGCCTTTTCTATCATAGACTCCTATAAATCAGCACTATATCATAGCAAGGCTGGTTTGCCGCGAGGGCAGTCGCTGTTAACCGTCATACGTAGTAGCCTGGCGGCGTGCCATTTGTTGTTCGCTGTCACTTTGACTGTCTCGACCAGCAAGTAACTAAACAGATCGATACGAATGAATGTCGAGAATAACGAGTGTCAGTGGCTAATGGCGCAAGTCGTACGAAGGATGCATGGAGGTCAGAGATACGTGTGTGGTCGGTGGCGTACTTCGAACTGTGAAAAGAGGGTGCGGGGCAGATGTACGCGTACATGATTTCAGTTGTAGGCCTACATTTTATTGCGTTAAGCTTGGCCTACTAAGGTTTCCGAGGGTCGCTAACAGATGTTTTAATCGATCTGTTTTTGAAAATAAATAGGCCTGTATAGAAAGTTATACACCGTTAACACGATCAAGCAAACATGAAGGAAACTTAGAGCGCACGTCGTGCACGTGTATATTGAATACGTTTGCTTCGTGTTTGCTTCGTCGTGTAAACGGGGTATTAGAAACGTCTGTTGCCACTATAGCCGTATGTTAGCCGTACTATAGCTGTATAGCGAGTTAGAGTTAGCGAATTGCTGTCTTTCCGAGAAGCGAAGCCAGCCGATAAGACGAAACTGCAGGCATGAAAGTTGATGAGGCGTACTCTGCTCGGAAGAGAGCAAGTGATGACGACAGGCGACATACTCCCAGTGGAGTAGCCAGAAATGTGAATTGGGTGGCTTGCTTCACATCCCCCTTCCCTTCCCTTCTTTACCCTTCCCCTGTTGTCCCGTTTTTTTTCCTTTTCGTCTCTTTTTCTCCTTCCCCTTACCTCTGTCAGCTCGTTACTGAGGTGGGACGTCGGCACCTCAGGTCATGGGACGTTCACACGTGTACCGTGCCGCGGACACAGTCACAGATCGGTGACAGGAGCTTCACGGCAGCTGGACCGCGGCTATGGAACAGCCTGCCGATTGAGATCCGACGGAAAGACATTACTTTTGAACATTATAGGCGGCTACTGAAGGCGTATCTGTTCGTTTATGCTGCGGCGCATTGTGACTTTTTTGCTTAAGTTCGCCGGATATAAGTACTCGTACTCACTCACTCACTCTTCCGCGCTTCTTTTTCCTTTTCCTTTTTTCCCTTCCCTTCCTCCTGTTAGAAATAGGACCCCAAATATCCGGCTAAGGGTCTGGAGAGCGGTGTAAGCTCCCTCAGCGGAACCCCAGCCGAAATCGAATTTGGTGCATTGTATAGCTTTAAAATATGTCAACAATTTTACTTATTTTCGTGAGAATCAACCGACCCAATTGGCACATTTAGTGCAATTTAAACGTGTGCTTAGCCTATGTATTGTCTGAGAGATTGGTGGGGGGCGACCTGAGCCCTCTGCTCTCCTTTTCCCTTTCCCGTGGGTACGCCACTGTGTTCCCGCAGACTCCCAGAGCTGGTCCTGTGATGAGCAGTAGTCTCCACGCCGATCGACCACCCACCGATTACGGGACGATTCGTGCAGTCCTTGTAGTCAGACGATTCATGCACTGGACGCGGGGAAGACAGAAGAGTAGGCCTAATGTTTTGTTGGTTTATTCTTGCAGCCAACAGATGACTAGAAGAGCAAAGTAAACTAATAGGCCTGCAGACAGCGTTCACGCACGTATATGTCGAATAGCCTACAAATCTGTGTTTATACATCATTTTTGCACAAGGCGGCGGCGTTAGATCGGGGCCACAAGCGCACGAATCGTTCTAGCGTCAAAGGAGGTGCACGGATCGTCTCAATACCCACCCACCGAGCATTGTCGCACCCGTACGACCTACCGTGTCCGTCGTCGTTCGCGGCTAGCTGCTGTGAAACCGAATTAACGCTTTACAAGAAGCTTTTGACATTAATCAGTGCTCGTCAGTGGGGCCGACGGAGGCGGGGCAACCACTACTGGTGATTGGGGAGATAAATTCGGGTTTACTGCCCACCGGCTCGTAACTACTACCATGGGCAGGGCAGCACATCCACGGGACACCCTCCCTGTCTTCCCCTGGCCTGCAGTTGCCAGCCGGTCGACTGACCACCACCGGCGCGTCGGTTTACGACGAAGTTTCCGATTGCCACGGCCGTGAGAAGACGATTTATACTCGCCGAGATAAACACCCTGGGGATTATACCGCCGTGGAGATGGCCCGCAGCTCAAGGCGCTTTCTCTGGGTCAGGAGATGCCACCACGATGACGGCTTTCTGTCGCTTGGATGAGCTGATGGAATGGATGGGATGGTGGAAGCCTGGAAGGCTGGTGAGAGAGAGAGTGACGCAACGCAAGTGACGCAAGTTTAGTGGTGTGCAGTCCAGAAATGTGAATTGGAAGCTTCGCTTCCCTTCTCTCTTTTCCTTTTTTTGGCCCGCCCTTTTCTCCCCTCTTTACCCTTTTCATTTCTTTCTTTTTTCCCATATTTCCGTCTTCTTCCCTTCTTCTCCTTAGAAGTAGGATCCCTAAAATTTAGCTAAAGGGTCTGGGGGAGCGCTGTAAACTCCCCCAGTGGAGTCTGAGGCGTAGGCCCAGCCGAAGTCAAATTTGGTGCATTGTAACTTTAAAATATGAGATCTCGTGGCAACAGTTTTAATTATTTTTTTCTGAGAATCAACTGACAAAATTGGCACATTTAGTGCTTGCTTAGACTCTGGAGGATTGGAGGGGCTGGCCCGCTGGGCCCCCTTAGCTAGGCCACTGGTGGCGTGGCGTGCTGGACGCTTGATTGGCCGCTGATAGTGCGACGACGAATTATACGTCCGACTGGGAGTCAGTCCGAATGTGGGTGGTCCTGCTTGGCATGCTTCCGATGAGATTACGTCACGGCTGACGTCACAGCCTGGCCGCAGCGTGCTGTAATTGGCTGCTCTGTCAGCCTCTGTGGCATTGGCGTCTGCCCTCGCAGCTTTCTCTATAGCACGTTGCCAGACTTGCTTATGTACGATTCGTGATTTTTGCCTATATTTGTGTCTATATTATAGGGCTGGTAGCGATTAAGCATTTAATTTTTAATTTTTGAAAGGATTTGTTGACATTTTTGAAACAGTTGCTGCCTTCTTATAATGATTTCATCTAGCAACAAACAGAAATCGTTCAAAGGAAGGCAACAGCGGTTGCAATATCGTCTGCAAAATTAGTAAATAAAGGTTGTAAATTAATGAATTTATATTTGGTCATTACTTTTCACCCTATGAGTCATTCAAAGAATGAGGTGTAAGTAAGTAAGTAAGTAGTCTGCATTTGTAACGCACCATATATCTTGGTGGCATAACGGTCATGACGTTGGACTTAGAATCATGAGGTCATGAGTTTGACTCCCGGTTAGTACTGCCGAGATGGATGACTGCAGATGGGTAAACCATCTCGGTATATAACCAACACCAAGGTCAACTAAGCCTTCTGTCCTTCAGGGATAGGTAAATCGGGTTCCAGCCTGTCTGACTGCAGTTAAGGCAGGGCCGTGTTCATTCGTGTCGGGTGGTTGGTAACGCTGCGTGTGGCATATCCCAGATGTAGTCTCCGAAGGATTTCGTTTTTGACGAAAAACTGACGAAATGACGAAAAGTGGTAGTCATGACAAAAATATTGATGTTTGACAAAATTTGACGAAATTTACTAAATTTTCACTTTTTGACAAACGAAAAATGGCATTTTTGGTGGCAAAATTATTTGGAGCAATCAATTTCGGATGACGAAAAAATGGCGAAATTCGAGATTCTTGGCAAAATTTTTCAAAAAGTTTGCACTTTTTGACAAACGAAAATAAAGTGGAAGCCAAAAGCCTCAAAACTGTTTTGGCAAAACTTCGTAAAGTAAGTTAACAGCAGTTAAAAGGCCTTATTTTTGTACGGCGAAAAATGGCAACATTTGGGATTTTTGGCTAATTTTTTTGATGAAATTTGCATTTTTGACAAACGAAAAATGACATTTTTGATGGCAAAATTCTTTGGAGTCTATCATATGGCAGGTGACGCTCCGTGGCTCTGTGATAACTCTTCAGCTGCACTAGTGGTTTTGTGTTCTGTGTTATGCAGGCAGTCCACTGGATAGTCCACGCTCTGCGTGTTCTGCGCCGTCACATTCCCAGTTCCAATTCATATCCAAAGGGTCAGTATTCACATTTTTTCTCAAAATTGCCACCGTCTTGGTAGAATTTCAGCTGCTGTTTGTTTAAATTTAAGCTGTCACTGTTAAAATCTGTTATCAGTGACTTTCGATGTGGCTTTACGTCGATAGTGCTGCTTTAAGTTAGTAAGTTAATGAGTGATTAATTTATGTACTATACGGTACTGTAAATAACCTGGATCATGACTCGTAAGCTACGGTTACATATTTACAATGATGCATCATCTTTCTTATATAATGTAATCTCATTTGATTGCTTTCATAGCTTTTGTGTTTCAATCGAGGGATTATAGGCTGTTTATATTGTGTACCGTACACCATAAGTATTATTTTACTTTCACAGTTTTGTTGTTTAGCAGAATCGTGCACTGGCAGGTAATGCGTTATACCCCGTTTACACGAGGAAGCGTACACGAAGCAAACATATTCAATATACACATGCACGACGTGTGCTCTGTGTTTGCTTCATGTGTGCTTCATGTGTGATTCCTCGTGTAAACAGGGTATTAATTAATCTGAACTTATGCTTTTGAATAGACTCGTAGGTTGAAACGTAACTTAATAAGTTGACAAATTCGTTAAAATACAACTTTTGTATTCATTGTTTTTGTTGACGTTTCGGCAGCCGCTGCTGCCTTCGTTGGAACGACTGTCCACCAGGTGTCGCTGTGGCGGACAATAAGTAATCATAGATGTGTGGAAGTTGGTAGGACCCCTCATCTCGGTTCATCGACTTGTCTTGTTCTTTCCTGATGTCCTACCAACTTCCACACATCTATGATAACTTACTGTCCACCACAGCGACACCTGGTGGACAGTCATTCCGACGAAGGCAGCAGCAGTTGCCAAAACATCAACAAAAACAATGAATACGAAGGTTGTGTTTTGATGAATTTGTCATCTTATTAATCTGAACTTATGTTTGCTGTCTCTGAAGCAAGGAAAATGTTAGAGCTAGAACTGTGGCTTTCACTGTTGCAGCGTTGTCCGCTGAACAGAGGAAACCTGTGCATGCTTTTAATGATCAAGTAATTTGATAGGTGCAGTAATGTGCACACCCGTTAACAACTCGTGGGGTTAGTTGGGCGGGTGTGATGGGCTTCTGGCCAGAAAAATGGTCTCACTCTGTCAGTTTCAAAAAGATTCCTTTTGGGTATCTGGCTTAACCTGAAATAACACCAGGAATAAATCAGTTAGTTCAGCAAACTGGTTTCAAAGTGATTTGGTGTCATTGCTGCGCATCATGCATCACTTTGGCTGCAACTTGTAAATGCATGTTTTAACAGGGGTTTTGAGTTCTGACGTTTTTTCGTTTTCTCATAGGGATCGGAGCCTTTATCTGATACGGTGTTTTGCAGTGTGACAGACAGACAGAGAGATGGACAGACTTTTTGTTATGGTGATCTCTGTAGCAATAGGCGGCAATGCTGATACTTTCAGTGGTGCTAATAAACGGTGTGTGTCTGTTTCTATGTGTGACAGTTTGATTGACAGTCGACGATGGTCAGTAGCATCACTGGCTTCCTCGGGCTTGAGTATGTCCAATGTCTCGGTAAGCTGTTTTTTTTTTACTGTTTTCTTCATTTTTTTGTGCCTTCGGTTATTTTTTCACATTACTTGCAGATAGGCTGCTAGCAGTTTTACGTGCTAGTTTCGTATTTTTAAGCCACGATAATGTGTTAGTATAAAATGTCACTTTGGCTTTGTTGTCAGTACTGATATGGGCATATAAAATCTTCTGTGTGTGTAAATAGGCATACAGAACAACTCAGCCTGGCCGTCCGTTTGTGGCTGGGCACAATCAGTGTTAGCAGAAGTTGAGTGAGTTAGCACATGACACGACCAAGTTAGGAGCAGTCATTATTCATGACAACACACAGTGCACTATGCCAATATACATCTGTGGCCTCGCAGTGTAAGCTGGTGTCAAGAAGAGCATTATAAGAAACAAGAATCAGCGCACATAGCCTGTGTGGCTTCAGTGAAATTTTTTTAAAGGCCAGGTCACACGAAAAAACGATATTGGCTAAATATGTGTAGAATGTAACACTAGTTTAATAATGTCCTAATTTAATGAAATGAAAACGTCACTTTGAAGTAATTTTCAGAGAAATATGTTGTGCCAGCCGAACGCACCCGAACGTGCCACAATAACTGATGACATCACTCACAGGACGCTTTGTTGACAAACTGACATTCACATTGAAAACATAGTAAATCTGTTGGTTTTACTCAGAATAATGTCGGAATTATAGTACAAGTAATGATGCATAGGTGACATCAGAAATTACGTCATTGTTTATCTGTTCACTACAGAGGTGTGCGGTTAGTAAAATTAACGATGTGCTGGAATATTGTGGTTTTTAGTTGGCTCACTATTGATGAAAAATTTGGCCTTTTTGAAGCTATTTGGTTGTAAATTAAGCTGCATTTGACTCGAGGCAATAAAGACAGTTAGCAACTCTTCTGTACGTGACGTCACATTTCCAAAAATTGCCAAGCCGTGGAAACGGAAAAGTGAGTACTTTAAACCTAATTTTTAGGGTATAAAGGTTTATTAACTACCAGTAGATTAATGAATATTGACAACATAGCATTTGATTAAGCCAATTAGCAGTTAATAACAGTTACGTAAAATGATGTGACTTGGACTTTAAATTTACTTTGTGGTAAACTAACAAATGAGAAGTGATGTGTCCTCGAGAACTTGTCCTCGTCCTCGAGATGGCTCGAGGACAAAGAGCTGTGTCCTTGTCTTCGTCCTTGTCCTCGGACTCAAGTCCTTGGCCTTGAGACAAAGTCCTCGGCCATAATACTGAGAACTTTTTCTGTTCATTATCAATTTATTACCGATTAACTGAAAAAAATGTCAAACATTAGCTACTGACATATCGAAACCCGTGATGCTAACAATTGGAGCCCACTCACTTATGTCACGTTGGTCTGATGTTCTTAGTGGCATCACACGGGGTTCAGAGCTTGGCCCTGTTTTCTATGTTATTTAAGGACATCATTATTTTCGACAACTGTCGAAACCAGCAGAACATCGTTGTCAACTATATCACTGGATTAATTTGATCTCAAGGCCTACAGCTTTGAAATTGTATTACAGGCCTACATAAATGCAACATAATGGAAAGTTTGTCACAAAAAATTAAACTTACTGAGTCTGGAATTGCAAGAGTCACAAGATGTCAGTTTTTCGTTTATCTTTTTTTTTTTTGCATTGCTGGACTATTCCAGTAGTATAATGCTACTAATGACGTTCAGAATGTCAAAATCTTACTAAAGTCATCCTAGTTGACCGTAATGTGTCGTTGTGGTAGGGTTATTTTTAGATGTAATTGGTTTTGACCTTGAGTTTTTTGGCCTTGGCTTTAAACTTGGTCTCAAGTCCTCGGTTTCAAGTCCTCATCTCGTCCTCGGGTCCCATGTCCTTCCTTGTTTTTGTTCTTGAGCACAAAGTTCTTGATAACATCGCTGCAAATGAGACACGCGACAAATTGCTATCTAACCAATAGTTTTCGGTCTGTTCTCGCACAGGCTATCGAGAGGTGTAAGGTATGCCTGGATGTTAGCATTAGTTGGTGTTGTACTTTAGCAGTAATAGCTACCCAGATATTGTGATGGAAATACGCCCATCATTAAACGCCTCCCGTTTTTCTTTTTTCTTTTCAGTTTTTACTTTCATTTCCCGCTGTTGCTCTTTAGTGCTTACATGTTGGCGTTGTTTGTGTTTTGGTGTCATATCAGCTTTTTCGTTGTCCCTTGTATTGCTTTGTGGTCAGTGTAATATTTGTCGGCTAACAAAACGTTGCTTATTATTTGTGTTATTTTTGAATCCGTGCATTGATCTACACTGTGTCCCAATAAAAATTGGACCCCTAGAATGTCATCAATAACTGTATTAAACTAAAACTACCATTAATGTAAGTTTGCATCCAGTATTTTGCAGTTAATTTGGAAGAAGTGCGCAAAATTTTGCTTAAAAGTGTACACCATAAGTGACAAAAATCGCATTTTGAAGAAGTGTGATTTTTTAGATGCAGTACAAACAGCTGTTCACGGATGCATTTATTGATGTCATTGGCAAGTTACTATTGTCTAAATAATAACAGGCAATGGTTTTAGCAAAGAAGCTAAAATCGTAATTCAAGTTTTGCAACCAGAAAAAGGTTATTGAGACCACAAGTTAAGAAAATTTTCACCTAGTTTCGAAACAGAAAATGGTCTTTGTCATCTTTGCATTTATAAGTTTTTGACGAAGTTTCATCAAACCGGTACTGTGGATTGGAAACCAGCAGTAGTAAAGTGCGCATGACGTTTATTGCTCAGAACGCTGATTCAGCCGAAGAAAATGACTCGCTAAAATTCGTCAGATTCAAGAGACAGTAATTTCCGAAACGTCATCACACAAGACTGAAGCTACTGTGTTGTAAACTTCATTTTTTAGTGATGCATTTTAAATGTTATCTTTGTCGTGGTGCAAGCTTTGACTCTGTCATCATCATCGTCTGTGCATACTTTGATATGTAGCGTGAAATCTGCTGTGTGTTGGTCAGAATGTGTGCGTGCTTAAATTGGTAAGTAAGTAAGTAAATTGTTTGCTGAACCTGCTTACAACAACAAAAGACATTGCAAAAACCTGAAGAAAGTCCCGGCAACGGTAATGTTTTATTCAGAGGACAAGGCGACAGAGTAGTTGGAATGGATGGAAATGCACCCATGGTGTAGTGTGTTGCTTATTGGAGGCCACTCGGGTCAGTGGCGTACACAAGGGAGGGGTGGTGGTCAGGGGATCTAGCCGCCATTGACCAGGCACAATTTTTTGTTAAAAATAGATATTAGAGACTGGGAAAATAATTAAAGTTGTTGCCACCAGATGTCATAATTTAAGGAGGACAACAAATTCGATTACGGTTGGGTCTCCACTCCAGACCTGACTGGGTGAGCTCACAGCACTCCTCCATACCTCTAACTTGAATTTAGGGGGTCTAATTCTAAGGGGAGGGAAAGGAGGGAAAAGGGAAGAGAAAGG